>Ga0116227_10013914_pt1 | contig 12463 bp, 11 predicted proteins | sample S1TSphgellanicum_FD_89693 | JGI IMG/M metagenome (GOLD analysis project Ga0116227, IMG submission 89693) | Host-associated microbial communities from peat moss isolated from Minnesota, USA - S1T2_Fb - Sphagnum magellanicum MG | ecosystem: Host-associated > Plants > Peat moss > Unclassified... | reverse complement strand
GTAATCTCTCCGTCTCGGCGGTCAAGTCTCTATTGCATCGCGCGATGCTCAACCTTCGTCAATATGGGAACGGTAATCGTGAGAAATCATGACCTGTTGATCGACAAACTCAGCGACACGGCAAAGCCGGTGAAACGCGTCTGGCCTACCCGCTGGCGCGTCGCCGCCTGGATTATTGCCGTGCTGCCCTGCGGTACGCTCACCAGCTGGGCACTGCACAATAGATTTACCGACTGGTCACAGGCGGGCGCCGTTCCGGCGCTGGTCGCGCTGCTGCTGTCTTTTATCATCGGAGCCAGCGCCATGGCCGCCGCCTTTACTCTCAGCATCGCCGGGCGTCAGCCACTGAGGCTAAAATGGGCAGCGCTGCTCGCCGTGCTCTGGCTGGGGGTCAATCTGCTCAACATGTCCCCCTCCAGCACGTTAAAAGTGGGCGAAGGCGTGCACTGTTATCTGTTTATGCTGCTGGCCAGCCTGCCGATGATCGTTATCTCGATAGCCAGCCTGCACCGCACGCGTTCGCTTTACCCCGGTAAAACGCTGGCCCTGGCGGGGTGCGGGATCGCCTTCATGTGCTCAATGCTGCTGTCGCTGTGCCACGAGGTCCATCTTCACCGGTTTGACTTCGCTATGCATCTCACGGCGGGTTTGAGCATCATCATTCTCACCGTGCTTGCGGGCCGCAGGTGGGTCAGACTGAGTTAATGCGCGAGTGCGGCATCCCCCAGAGATTCGGTGATGGTGTTTAGCATATTGTCCGGGCTGTATTTATAGAGCAGGTCAGGGTCCAGCGGCACCGGGTTACCGGCTAAAAATGCCGAGATTTCCTGCCACTCTCTACTACCCAGAATAAAAACACGCTCAGGAGAATAAAACTCGGAATGGGCTAGCTCGGCGTTATTGGTGATCACTTTCTTGTTAAGGAAAATGGCCTCCAGTATGCGCAGCGTAAAACCGGTTTGTCCCTGCTGAACAATATCGACCACCACATCCGACATCACCGTTTTTAAGAAACTGTAGGAATACTCAAACTCCTGATCGACGTAATAAGGGGATTCACCCTGTGAGGTCTTGTCTTTAACAATTGAAAAGTCGATTTCGCACCCTGCCTTTTCTAAACGCTCAGCCAGCTGGGTGAGATAGGCTATGCGACCCTTATCGCGTCCGAGGAAGAAACATCTTGGCTGCCGGGCTTCTAATTTAAACGCATCATAGGTTTTGGCCTCTTTGTAGCCCACGGGAAGAAACTGCGGGAGATAGTCAACGCCCAGTTCCAGGGACCTACCCTCTTCAAAAGTATAAATTTTATCAAATAACGAGGCGGCACTGTCTACGAATTCGCGAGAAACCGGGTTGCGTAACAAGAGGATTTTTTTGCAATCCAGGTGCTTAATGACGTCCTTGTTAACCCCAAAGAAAATATTGCTGTCATGCGTGATAAGCAGGTCATCGCTTTTGATGTCATTTAATTTTTTAGCAATGTGGGATTTAGCTATCCGCGAGGACGTAAGGCCTAAAAATTTAAATTTCTGATGTAGTCTATGGATCTTTCTTGGTGTAAAAACGTTTTTAACTCCATAGTTTTTAACCAAATAACGAACCATCGTTTGTTCGTAACTCGTTGACCAGTTGAAAAAATAAACGTTCATATTATCCCTGACTAAAAATTATAAATTCTTATTCCAGCGATTTTTAAGGAGCGCAGTCATAAAAAAGTCCGGCACGCTGCGAGAGCATAACCGGACTTTTTACTGACCGAGGGCCTGTTACTCTACGGTAACGGATTTCGCCAGGTTACGCGGCTGATCGACATCCGTGCCTTTGATAAGCGCGACATGATACGACAGCAACTGTAGCGGAACGGTGTAAAAAATCGGGGCCACAATCTCTTCAACGTGCGGCAGCTGAATGATCTTCATACCCTCGCTATCGGTGAAACCGGCGTCCTGATCGGCGAACACGTACAGCTGACCGCCGCGTGCGCGCACTTCTTCGATATTGGACTTCAGTTTTTCCAGAAGTTCATTATTTGGTGCAACCACGATGACCGGCATATCGGCATCGATCAGCGCCAGCGGTCCGTGCTTCAGTTCACCGGCGGCATAGGCTTCTGCGTGAATGTAGGAAACTTCCTTCAGCTTCAGCGCACCTTCCATCGCTATCGGATACTGATCGCCGCGACCGAGGAACAGCGCATGGTGCTTGTCTGAGAATCCTTCGGCCAGCGATTCAATGGTTTTATCCAGCGACAGCATCTGTTCAATGCGCGCAGGAAGCGCCTGCAGCCCGTGAACGATTTCATGCTCAACCTGCTCGCTCATGCCTTTCAAACGGCCAACGCGCGCCACCAGCATCAGCAGAACGGTCAGCTGAGTGGTGAAAGCCTTGGTCGATGCCACGCCGATTTCCGTGCCAGCCTTAGTCATCAGCGCGAGGTCAGATTCACGCACCAGTGAAGAGCCGGCTACGTTACACACGGCCAGCGACCCTAAATAGCCCAGCTCTTTGGAAAGACGCAGCGCAGCCAGCGTATCCGCAGTTTCACCCGACTGAGACAGCGTGATGATGAGGCTGCCTGGGCGGACGGCGGATTTACGATAGCGGAATTCGGAGGCTATCTCGACGTCGCACGGCACACCGGCCAGAGCTTCGAACCAGTAGCGCGCGACCATACCCGAGTGATAGGACGTCCCGCAGGCAATAATCTGCACGTGCTGCACTTTAGCCAGCAGCGCGTCGGCGTCAGGACCCAGTTCGCTCAGGTTGATCTGGCCGTGGTTAAAACGCCCTTCGAGGGTGTTTTTAATCGCCTGCGGCTGTTCGTAGATCTCTTTTTGCATGTAGTGACGGTACGCGCCTTTATCGCCAGCGTCGTACTGCACCTTAGATTCAATTTCTGGGCGCTCAACCGCCTTGCCGTGTTTGTCGAACACATTGACTTCACGGCGTTTGATTTCGGCCACGTCACCTTCTTCAAGGAACATGAAACGACGAGTCACGGGCAGCAGCGCCAGCTGGTCGGAAGCGATAAAGTTTTCACCCACACCACGACCAATCACCAGCGGACTGCCAGAGCGTGCGGCCACCAGCACCGAGGGATCGCGCTGGTCCATCACCACGGTGCCGTAAGCGCCACGCAGTTGAGGAATGACGCGAAGTACGGCTTCGAGCAGCGTACCGCCCTGCAGCAGTTCCCAGTGCACCAGGTGCGCGATAACTTCGGTATCGGTCTGAGACTCGAAACGGTAACCACGCTCGATCAGCAGAACGCGCAGCGGCTCAAAGTTTTCGATAATACCGTTATGCACCACGGCGATGTAGTCAGACACGTGCGGGTGGGCATTTGCCTCGGACGGTTCGCCGTGCGTTGCCCAACGGGTGTGGGCAATACCGGTGCCGCCGTGCAGCGGATGCGCGTCCAGTGCGTCTGCCAGCACCTGTACTTTGCCCAGGCGACGCAGGCGTCCCATATGGCCTTCGTTATCCACAACGGCCAGACCGGCAGAGTCATAGCCGCGGTATTCCAGACGGCGTAATCCTTCCAACAGAATTTCAGCAATATCGCGTTGCGCTACTGCGCCAACAATTCCACACATCGGTTTTATTCCTATAGAAGGTCTGTTCACAGACCTTTTTTGATGCCTTAACCTGATTGATATCCGCTACGGTCGTGCCGCGCGGGTTCCCCGAGCCTTGTAGAGAGTTGGGGATTATTATGTTTTGCACTGGCCATGACGTGGCGACGAACAGTGCAAAACACAATTGTAAGCCTCAATAAATCAGGTGCAGCGAACTGCACCCGTTTTATTCTCACTTAAGATTCTAGCTTAAGCCTTTCTTTTCAACGGACGTTTCCAGTCAGGCTTGTGTACCTGAGTGACGCGACTGATAACCAAACCGCCTTCAGGCACATCGCGGGCGAGGGTAGTGCCCGCCGCAATGGTCACGTCGTTGCCAACGCGGACCGGCGCGATAAGCTGGGTATCGGACCCCACGAAGACGTTATCACCAATAATAGTCTGCGACTTGTTCACGCCGTCATAGTTGCAGGTAATGGTGCCTGCGCCAATATTCACGTTATCGCCAATCGTCGCGTCGCCCAAATAGCTGAGGTGACCGGCCTTGGTGCCTGCGCCGAGGCTGGCTTTCTTAATCTCGACGAAGTTGCCGACGTGCGCAGCCTGGCCCAGTTCGGCCCCTGGACGCAAACGTGCGAAAGGACCGACGGTGCAGTCTGCCTGTAAGGTAGCGCCTTCGAACACGCTGTAAGGGCTAATGACACAGTCGTCACCGATGACGCAGTCTTTCAGCACACAGCCTGCGCCAATCACCACGCGGTCCCCCAGCTTGACCCTACCTTCAATGACCACGTTGACGTCAATGCTCACGTCGATACCATGCGACAGCTCGCCGCGCAGATCAAAGCGAGCGGGGTCCATCAGCATCACGCCTTCCAGCAGCAGACGCTCGGCCTGTTCCTGCTGATAAACACGCTCAAGGCGGGAAAGCTGAAGACGATTGTTTACGCCTTCGACCTCACTCAGTCGAGCGGGATGCACGGTGGCAATCTTGTGGCCTTCGGCGTGCGCCATCGCGATGATGTCGGTGATGTAATATTCACCCTGCGCATTGTTGTTCGAGAGTTTGTTCAACCAGCGCTTGAACGAGGCCCCGTTGGCAACCAGAATGCCGGTGTTGATTTCATTGATTTTCAGCTGCTCGGCCGAGGCATCTTTCTGTTCGATGATACCGACGACTTCGCCATTTTCGCGCACGATACGGCCATATCCGGTCGGATCGTCAAGCTTGACGGTCAGCAGACCAATACCGCCCTCGGGCTTCGCGGCCAACAGCTTTTTCAGCGTATCGACGGAGATAAGCGGCACGTCGCCGTAAAGCATCAATACGTCTTCGTCATCGGAGAAATGCAGTGCTGCCTGCTGCATGGCGTGCCCGGTACCCAACTGCTCGGCCTGCAACACCCAGTTCAGCTCGCTGGCTGCGAGGCTCTGCTTGAGCAACTCACCGCCGTGGCCGTAAACCAGGTGAACGTTGTTGGCGCCGACGCGGGTTGCAGCATCGATAACGTGCTGAACCATCGATTTTCCGGCGAGCGGATGCAGTACCTTGGGAAGATTGGAGTACATACGTGTGCCCTTGCCTGCGGCGAGGATCACGACACTTAGTGCGCTGTTAGACATAGGCAACCTGACAAATCCAGTTTGATTGATAAAAGTAACCCGTTAGCCGGTCAGATTACTACATATTTTTCAATAAAAACTACCCACAAGCCGCACGGGGCAAGGGTTGAACACTCTGTAAGCGACGCGAAAAGAAACGCCTCAAAACTGTCATCATTAGTAGACAGTATTCCATTGAAACGGCATGAATTGAATGAAGAAGATGCCGAAAAATGGGCTTTTTTAAAGGTAAAAAAAAAGCGACCCGAAGGTCGCTTTTCAATTGGCAGTGCTTTTGTGACTAATGCGGCGTTCGCCGATCAGTAACCCGCTTTCCTGGTCAGTTCGATAACGCGAAGTTTCGCGATCGCTTTAGCCAGTTCTGCCGACGCCTGAGCATAGTCGACGTCGCCGTGAGAACCGTTGATGTGTTCTTCCGCTTTGCGCTTAGCTTCAAGCGCGCGCGCTTCGTCGAGGTCTACCCCACGGATTGCAGTGTCAGCCAACACGGTCGACGCGTTCGGTTGCACCTCAAGGATGCCTCCGGAGAGATAGATATACTCTTCTTCGCCGTGTTCTTTAACAATGCGCACCATGCCAGGCTTGATGGCGGTGAGCAGCGGGGCGTGGCCAGGGAAAATACCCAGCTCACCTTCGCTACCCGTCACCTGGATTTTCTGCACCAGGCCAGAGAACATTCTCTTTTCCGCGCTGACAACATCCAGATGGTAAGTTTTTTCAGCCATGTCACCTTCCTCTCTTAATACTGTAACGATCGTTATCCCCTAAGGGAGAACATTACAGTTTTTTGGCTTTTTCCACGGCTTCTTCGATTGCGCCAACCATGTAGAACGCTTGTTCTGGCAGGTGGTCGTAGTCGCCTTCGATAATGCCTTTGAAACCACGAATGGTGTCTTTCAGCGGTACGAATTTGCCTGGAGCGCCGGTAAATACTTCAGCAACGAAGAATGGCTGTGACAGGAAGCGCTGGATTTTACGCGCGCGAGATACAACCAGCTTGTCTTCTTCAGACAGCTCGTCCATACCCAGAATCGCGATGATATCTTTCAGCTCCTGGTAACGTTGCAGAATAGACTGCACGCCACGCGCCACGTCATAGTGCTCTTGACCTACGACCAGCGGATCAAGCTGACGGCTGGTTGAGTCAAGCGGATCTACCGCTGGGTAGATACCCAGAGAGGCTATCTGACGGCTCAGTACCACGGTCGCATCCAAGTGGGCGAAGGTGGTGGCTGGAGATGGGTCAGTCAAGTCATCCGCAGGAACGTAAACGGCCTGAACAGAGGTGATTGAACCGTCTTTGGTAGAGGTGATACGCTCTTGCAGAGCACCCATCTCTTCCGCCAGCGTTGGCTGATAACCTACCGCTGATGGCATACGGCCCAGAAGTGCAGACACTTCGGTACCGGCCAAGGTGTAACGGTAGATGTTATCGATGAACAGCAGAACGTCACGACCTTCATCACGGAATTTTTCCGCCATGGTCAGGCCAGTCAGTGCTACGCGCAGACGGTTACCCGGTGGCTCGTTCATCTGACCGTAAACCAGTGCAACTTTGTCGATAACGTTGGAGTCAGTCATCTCGTGGTAGAAGTCGTTACCCTCACGAGTACGTTCACCCACGCCTGCAAACACAGAGAAACCTGAGTGCTCAGCCGCGATGTTACGGATAAGCTCCATCATGTTTACAGTTTTACCTACACCAGCACCACCGAACAGGCCGACTTTACCGCCCTTGGCGAACGGACACATCAGGTCCATTACCTTGATACCGGTTTCCAGCAGTTCCTGGGAGTTTGCCAGCTCTTCGTAAGAAGGAGCAGCACGGTGAATACCACGGCGTTCTTCTTCGCCGATTTCACCTTTCATGTCGATTGGTTCACCCAATACGTTCATGATGCGACCCAGAGTCGCAGTACCTACTGGTACTTCGATTGGGTGTTGCAGGTTGTTCACTTTCAGACCGCGACGCAGGCCGTCTGAGGTACCCATTGCGATACAGCGAACAACGCCACCGCCGATCTGTTGCTGAACTTCAAGCACCAGCTTGGAGGTACCGTTTTCTACCTCAAGAGCAGTGTACACTTTCGGTACTGCATCCTGAGGGAACTCGACGTCCACCACGGCGCCGATTACCTGGATAATCTTTCCAGTAGCCATCTTGAATCCTCTACGTAATTCGTAAACCTAGCTTAAACCGCGGAGGCTCCCCCGACGATCTCGGTGAGTTCCTGAGTGATGCTGGCCTGACGAGCTTTGTTGTATACCAACTGCAGCTCTTTGATCAGGCTGCCGCCGTTATCGGTGGCGGCTTTCATCGCTACCATTCGCGCGGCCTGTTCGCTGGCCAGGTTTTCTACGACGCCCTGATAAACCTGAGACTCTACATAGCGACGCAGAAGGGTATCCAACAGCGCTTTAGGGTCTGGCTCATACAGGTAATCCCAGGACTTCTTCGCCAACTCGCCGGTTTCTTCCGCAGGCGGAAGTGGCAGCAGTTGCACGATTCTTGGTTCCTGAGACATGGTATTGACGAATTTGTTGCTAACAATGCACAGCTTGTCTAAACGACCTTCATCGTAGGCTTGCAGCATCACTGCTACCGGACCGATCAGTTCTGACAGGGAAGGGTTATCCCCCATGCCAGTTACTTGGGCAACCACGTTGCCACCCACGGAACCGAAGAAAGATGCGGCTTTTGAACCGATCAGGGCCAAGTCAACCTCGACGCCTTGCTCGCTCAAACCTTTCATCTCTGTCAGCAGTTTCTTGAACAGGTTAGTGTTCAAACCACCACAGAGACCGCGATCGGTAGACACGACCAAATACCCAACGCGCTTAATTTTACGCTCGTCCAGGTATGGGTGCTTATATTCCAGATTGCCTAACGCAAGGTGACCTATCACTTTACGAATGGTATCTGCATAAGGACGGCTGGCCGCCATGCGTTCCTGCGTTTTACGCATTTTGGAGGCGGCGACCATTTCCATCGCTTTAGTGATCTTTTGCGTATTTTGTACGCTACCGATCTTACTACGTATCTCTTTTCCGCCGGCCATCTCTGCTTCTCCTCATTACTAACTGTCCTACCGCGTTAGCAGTAGGACAGTTCAGTATTACCAGGACTGGGTTGCTTTGAAGGTTTCGAGGATAGATTGGAATTTACCCTCGATTTCCTTGTCGTACGCACCAGTTTGGTTGATTTGTTGCATCAGCTCGCCGTGCTCGCGGTCAGCGTAAGCCAACAGCGCAGCTTCGAAGCTACCCACTTTGGACAGCTCAACGTCTTCCAGGAAACCACGTTCTGCAGCGAACAGAATCAGAGACTGCGCAACGATAGACATTGGCGCGTACTGTTTCTGTTTCAGCAGTTCGGTCACTTTCTGACCGTGGTTCAGCTGTTTACGTGTAGCTTCATCCAGGTCGGATGCAAACTGAGAGAACGCAGCCAGTTCACGATACTGTGCCAGAGCGGTACGGATACCACCGGACAGTTTTTTCATGATCTTGGTCTGAGCAGCACCACCAACACGGGATACGGAGATACCCGGGTTAACGGCTGGACGAATACCGGAGTTGAACAGGCTTGATTCCAGGAAGATCTGACCATCGGTAATAGAAATTACGTTGGTCGGAACGAACGCGGAAACGTCGCCAGCTTGAGTCTCGATAATCGGCAGTGCAGTCAGAGAGCCGGTTTTACCTTTCACTTCACCTTTGGTGAATGCTTCAACGTAATCTGCGCTAACGCGAGATGCACGCTCCAGCAAACGGGAGTGGAGGTAGAACACGTCACCTGGGTACGCTTCACGGCCTGGCGGACGACGCAACAGCAGGGAGATCTGACGGTAAGCAACAGCCTGTTTAGACAGGTCATCGTATACGATCAGTGCATCTTCACCGCGGTCACGGAAGTATTCACCCATCGCGCAACCAGAGTATGGTGCCAGGTATTGCAGCGCAGCTGATTCAGATGCAGTTGCAACAACAACGATGGTGTTAGCCAGTGCGCCGTGCTCTTCCAGTTTGCGAACCACGTTGGAAACGGTGGAAGCTTTCTGACCGATAGCGACGTAAATACATTTAATACCGGAATCGCGCTGGTTGATGATGGCATCAATTGCCAGAGCGGTTTTACCGGTTTGACGGTCACCGATTACCAGTTCACGCTGGCCACGACCGATTGGGATCATGGCATCTACTGACTTGTAGCCAGTCTGAACAGGTTCGTCAACGGATTGACGATCGATAACGCCCGGTGCGATAGCTTCTACAGGAGAGAAACCGTCGTTATCAACCGGACCTTTACCATCAATTGGGGCACCCAGGGTGTTAACCACACGGCCCAGCAGGCCACGGCCAACTGGAACTTCCAGGATACGACCCGTACATTTTACTTTCATGCCTTCGGCGAGGTCAGCGTAAGGGCCCATTACAACGGCACCTACGGAGTCGCGCTCCAGGTTCAGGGCGATAGCGTAGCGGTTACCCGGCAGCGCAATCATTTCGCCTTGCATGACTTCGGCCAGGCCGTTCACGCGGATGATCCCGTCAGAGACGGAAACGATAGTACCTTCATTGTGAGCTTCGCTCACCACATTGAACTGAGCAATGCGCTGCTTGATCAGTTCGCTGATTTCGGTGGAATTCAGTTGCATGCTCCAGTCCCCTTAAGACTGCAAGACGTCTGCCAGGCGTTCAAGACGACTGCGAACGCTGCCATCAATCACCATATCACCTGCACGGATTACGATCCCGGCAAGAACAGACTTGTCAATTTTGCAATTCAGCTTAACTTTGCGAGACAAACGTTTTTCCATCGCAGCAGCGATTTTCGCCTGCTGTTCTTCAGACAGAACGTTGGCAGAAGTGACTTCTACTTCAACGGTCGACTCCAGTGCTGCACGCAGTTCGATGAACTGTTCCAGCACTTCAGGAAGAACGCGTAAACGTTTGTTGTCAGCCATAACCTTAATCAGGTTCTGACCCGCTTCGTCGAGTTGTTCACCACATACGCCGATAAACGTTTTAGAAAGAGCTTCAGGCGCTAATGCACCGGTAAGCAATTCTGCAATCTGTTTATCGCGTGTGACTTCAGCCGTGAACGCGAGCATTGACTGCCAGCGATCCAAGCTTTGGTGCTCAACGGCAAAGTCAAAAGCTGCTTTGGCGTAGGGGCGAGCTACCGTAGTAAATTGTGACATCAGCCCCTCCCTCCTTACAGTTCAGCGACCAGTTTATCAACGATGTCGCTGTTAGCAGCTTCATCCACGGAACGTTCGATGATTTTCTCGGCGCCAGCAATGGCCAAAATACCGACTTGTTTACGTAACTCTTCACGAGCACGTTGACGTTCTGCGTCGATCTCTGCCTTCGCTTGCGTCACGATTCTGTTACGTTCCTGCTCAGCTTCAGTTTTAGCTTCGTCGATGATCTGAGTTCTGCGCTTGTTGGCTTGCTCAATGATCACCTGGGCTTCCGCTTTGGCTTTAATCAGTTGGTCGGTCGCATCGGCTTGCGCTAAATCCAGCTCTTTTTTGGCTTGTTCTGCGGAAGATAAACCGTCAGCAATTTCTTTCTGACGCTTTTCGATGGCAGCCATAATTGGCGGCCATACGTACTTCATGCAGAACCAGACAAACAGGACGAACGCGATAGCCTGGCCGAGGATTGTTGCGTTAAGATTCACAGCACAATGCCTCTTTCAAAGTGAATTAGTTGATGTCAGTCGTTTAACTCAGAGCGAACTCTGTGTTAGGCGACAGCAAACATCACGTACAGACCCAGACCAACAGCGATCATCGGGATGGCGTCGACCAGACCCATAACGATAAAGAACTGTGTACGCAGCAGAGGAATCAGGTCAGGCTGACGAGCAGCGCCTTCCAAGAATTTACCACCCAGGATGCCGATACCGATCGCAGCACCGATTGCCGCCAGGCCCATCATCACAGCGGCAGCCATGTACAGCAGATCCATACTCAGGTTTTCCATGACAGTCTCCAGTTTGTTTCAGTTAAAACGCAGTATTGTTGAAAGAAAAATCAGTGTTTTTCAGATGCCATCGACAGATAGACAATCGTCAGAACCATGAAGATAAAGGCTTGCAGTGTAATGATCAGGATGTGGAAAATGGCCCAAGGCACACTTAGAATCCACTGTGACCACCACGGCAGCAGGCCAGCAATAAGGATGAAGATCAACTCACCCGCATACATATTGCCAAACAGTCGCAGACCCAGTGAAACTGGTTTGGACAGCAGGCTGACGCCCTCAAGAATCAGGTTAATCGGAATGAAAACCGGATGATTGAAGGGTTGCATTGTCAGTTCCTTAACGAAACCGCCAACGCCTTTCATCTTAATGCTATAGAAAAGAATCAAAATGAATACGCCAAGAGCCATCGACAACGTAATGTTTACGTCGGCGGTAGGCACAACTCGCAGAGCTGGCAAACCGAGAACATGCTCGCCAATGTATGGCAGCAAGTCGATAGGCAGCAAATCCATCAGGTTCATCAAGAACACCCAGACGAACACAGTCAGTGCGAGAGGCGCGATCACTTTGCTTTTGCCGTGATACATGTCACGCACGCTGCCGTCGACGAAACCAACAACCAGCTCTACAGCCGTTTGCAGTTTACCGGGAACACCACTGGTGGCGTTTTTGGCGACGCGATGGAAAATAACCAAAAAGAGTACCCCGAGGACCACGGAGAAAAACATCGAATCGATGTTAATCGACCAGAATCCCGTCCCAACCTGAAGCTGTGTCAGATGGTGACCGATATACTCTTGTGGAGTAGAGATTTCTCCTGATGCAGACATGATGCCTCTTACCCTTTAGTAGTTAAGTACGGTTATCTACGGTTACGACCGATTAATTACGGCCGGAGCTACTATCTGCGTGATTAGCACAGATAAATAGGCCAAACCCAACGGAGCAAAAGCAGCCTTGAACAGGCCCAGCGCGATAACCAGCAAAGTTATGGTAACCACAACTTTCAGCGCTTCTCCAATGGCAAAAGACCAGGCAACTCGTCCAGAGACCGTTGTTTGCGCCTGTTGGCGCCACGCATACAGCATAAACAGTGCATTAGGTAACCAGGCGGCCATTCCCCCCATAAGAGCAGAAGTCGACCACGACAGGCTTTTAAAACCCAACGCTGCACTGAGAAGGACAAACGTCAATAGCTGCAGTATTAACAGCTTTCTCGCTACTTTCCCGCCGTTCTTATCGTATAAGGAGTAAGACACAGACAT
>Ga0116227_10013913_pt1 | contig 12464 bp, 10 predicted proteins | sample S1TSphgellanicum_FD_89693 | JGI IMG/M metagenome (GOLD analysis project Ga0116227, IMG submission 89693) | Host-associated microbial communities from peat moss isolated from Minnesota, USA - S1T2_Fb - Sphagnum magellanicum MG | ecosystem: Host-associated > Plants > Peat moss > Unclassified... | reverse complement strand
TGAGTACCCATCTCGGCGATGCGACCCTCATTCAGGACGATGATTCGATCAGCACTTTCAACGGTCGACAGGCGATGCGCAATGACCAGCGTCGTGCGGCCCTTCATCAGGGTCGCCAACTCTTGCTGCACACGGCGCTCGGATTCATTGTCAAGCGCAGCGGTGGCTTCATCCAGCACCAAAACCGGCGAATCCTTGAGCAGTGCCCGGGCAATCGAAATACGCTGGCGCTGGCCGCCTGAGAAATTCTGGCCGCGGTCGGTCAGCACGGTCTGAAAACCCTGGGGCTGCTCCGCGACGAATTCGATCACATTCGCGGCTCGGGCCGCCTCCTCGACCTGCGCCTCGCTCTTGCCCACGGCGTTGAAGGCAATGTTGTTGCGGATGGTGTCGTTGAACAGGAAAACGTCCTGGCTCACCAAGCTCACCTGCGCGCGCAGGTCTGTCAGTGTGTAGTCCCGCACATCCACCCCATCAAGCAATACCGAGCCCTGCTGCGGGTCATAGAAACGCGGCACCAACCCCACCAGCGTGGTCTTGCCGCTGCCGGAGCGCCCGACGATGGCCACGGTTTCTCCGGGACTCACGTGAAAGCTCACATCGTGCAGGACCTCGCCTTTCTCACCGCCGTAACCAAACGAGACGCCGCGAAATTCAATTTCGCCGCGGGCGCGGCCGATGGCGCGTGTTCCGCCGCTACCCTCGGTGGGTTCATCCAGCACTTCGAAGACGCTTTGGCCTGCTGCGATACCTTGCTGTAGTGGTCCGCTCATGTTGATCAAACTTCGCAGCGCCGCCGGCACCTGCAGCAATCCGGTCAGGAACGTGAAGAACCCGTCCAGCGTGAGTTCGCCGGCCTGCACCTGACGGATCGACACGTACAGCACGCTGCCCAGCGCCACCGAGGCGATGCATTGCACCACCGGATTACTGATTGACTTGGCACGGATCATCTTCATGTTGGAAGCGCGGTTGTGCTCATTCACCAGCTCGAAACGCTCGGTCTGATGGCCTTCGGCATTGAAGATCTTGATCAGCCGGTGGGCATCGATGGCTTCCTTGGCGACACGGGTGATATCGCCCATGGAATTTTGGATGCGCTGACTGTAGCGTCGAAAGCTGCGATTCGCGGCGCCCATGAGCCAGGCGATGACGGGTGCGACCGTCAAGCAAAATGCCGTGAGCTTCCAATTGAGATAGAACATGTAGGCCAAGAGACCGATGATGGTCAACGTGTCGCTGATGATGGAAATGGCCGCGTTGGTGGCGACTGCAGCCACCAGTTCGATGTTGTTGGTCAACTTCGACAGCATCATTCCCGACTGCTGCCGGTCCAGATAAGAGGTCGGCAGACGCAGGTAGTGGGAAAATACATCCTGACGCAAACCTTTGACCACTTGCCGTCCGACCCAGGAGGGATAGTAGTTGGCAATATAGTCGCCAAGACCGCGCACACTGAACAGCACCACGACGCTCAAGGGCACCTGCCAGATGGCATCGGGGTGCTCTGTGATGAAGGTGCTGCGGATGAAATTCTGCACCACCCAGAGAAATGCCGCGTTGGCGCCCGCATACATGATGGCGCCGACGATGCCGATGGAAAACGTGCCCATGTAGGGCTTGGCATATCTGAACAATCGCCGATAGATGGACCACCCGCCCAATTCGGCGCGCGGCACCGCGGAGTCGTTCAAGGCGGCTTGTCCTCGTGCACCGTCGCGATGTTCAGCTGCGCAAAGCCCAGTTTGCCGGCCACGTCCATGGCGGTGACCACGGCCTGATGCGTGGTGCGCGCGTCCGCCCGTATGGTAATCGGACCGCGGTCGGCGCCGGCCTCCTTCAACAAGGCGGCGCGCAAGGTTTCGGGGCTGGCGTTGATCAAGGTGCGTTCATTCACGCGGTAGCTGCCTTCCGCCGTCACCGTGATCACCAGGGGTTCCTGCGGACCGCGAGGTATGGGCGTGTCGCTTGATTGCGGCAGCTGTACCTTGACGCGGCCCTCTTGATTGAAAGTCGTGGACACCATGAAGAAGATGAGCAGCACCAGCAGCACATCGATCATCGAGATCAAGTTGATCTCCGGATCCTCTCGATGGCGCGGACGCAGGTTCATCGGTCGGTCGTCCCGTTGCGCTCATCCAAGGCATCGACCAATTTCATGGCCTCCTTTTCCATGCGGATCACCAGCCGCTCGACCCTGCCGCGCAAGAACCGGTAGGCGATCAACGAGGGTATGGCCACCGACAAGCCTGCCGCGGTGGTGATCAGCGCCTCGCCGATGCCGCCCGACAGGGTGCGCGGATCACCGATACCGTTGGCCGTGATGGCATTGAACGCATGGATGATGCCGGCCACCGTGCCGAGCAACCCGAGCAGCGGCGCGATGGCGGCGATGGTTCCGAGGGTATTCAAAAAGCGCTCAAGCTCATGCACCACGTGACGGCCGCCGTCCTCCAGACGCTCCATCATCACCGCCCGCGAGCGATTGCGGTTCGCAAGCCCGATGGCCAGCAGCTTGCCCAACGGCGAGTTTTGTTCGAGCGCCGCCACCAGTTTGTCGCTGAGCTGGTCGGCTTCGATCCAGTTCCAGACTCTTTGCGGCAAATCACGCGGGATGACACGGCTACTCTGTAAAGTCCAAAGGCGCTCGAATATGATGGCTACCGCCGCGATGGAACAAAAGATGATGGGCCACATGAAGCCGCCGCCAGCGCGGATGATCTCCCACATTGCGTCCTCGTTTTTCAGTCAAAAATTGGAACTGCCGGCATGATACTTGAGGGCAGACTGTTCAGACAGCGCTTTCGGCACCCGCTTCAAGCCCTTGATTTACCAAGTGCTCATACCCGCACGTCTCGGGCTGTCGAAATCGGCATAATGACTGGCGCGTGAAAGACAAAAGGACATCGATGCGTCGCTGGCTGAAGCGCATCACACCCGATCAACAACAGCTCGAAGCGCACTGGTTTTTGCGGCATTTCGCCGCGCTATTCCTTGACCGGGCCTGCTGGACATTTCACCGTCACAGCGTCACCCGCGGCTTCGCGCTGGGACTGTTCATCGCCTTCATACCGCCGACCCCGCTCTTGCCGGTGCATCTGGTGACCTGCGCCCTGTTGGGCGTGTACCTGCGATTGAATCTGCCGGTGCTGTTCACCACGGTTTTCGTCAGCAACCCCTTCACGTGGCTGCCGCAGATCGCCGGTTCCCTCTGGGTGGGGGCGAAACTGATGGGGCTCGATTTCATGCCCTTCATGCGCGATATCCGCCATCAAACCTTTTGGACCAACGTCAATGAACTGTGGCCGCCGTTGCTGCTCGGCGCCTTGGTACTGGGAATCATTGCCGCGGGGGCCGGCTACGTCCTGGCGCAATGCGCATGGCGCGCCCGCGTCCTGCATCACCTGCGACGTCGCAGAGCTCGTTCAGGCAGTTCCGCCCCGCTCCACTAAAGTCCCGTCGACGAGTGTCAGAACCCGATCCAGCCGCGCCGCGAGCCGCTCGTCATGCGTGACGATCACCAAGCTGGTGCCCAATTCGCGATTCAACTCCAACATCAGCTCAAAAACCTGCGTGGCGTTCTTGCCATCCAGATTGCCGGTCGGTTCATCGGCCAATACCAGCTTCGGCCGTGTCACCAAGGCGCGGGCCACGGCCGCGCGCTGGCGCTCCCCGCCCGACAGTTGCGCAGGCCGGTGTTCCAGGCGCGCGCTCAAGCCCACCCGCGCCAGCAGCGCCGCGGCTTGTTGGCGCGCATCCTTCGGGGAGAGCCTTCCGACCAACAGAGGCATGGCAACGTTCTCCAGCGCCGTGAATTCCGGCAACAGATGGTGAAACTGGTACACGAAGCCCACCGCGGTGTTGCGCAACCGGCCCCTCGCGGCATCGCTCAATTGATTCATCGCCGCGCCGGCAATATCCACCGTTCCACGGGTCGGCAGGTCCAGGCCGCCCAGCACCTGTAGCAGCGTGGTCTTGCCCGATCCGGAAGCACCCACGATGGCGATGCGTTCGCCGGCGCGCACCGTGATGTTGGCGCCGCGCAGCACCTGCAGGGTCACCCCGCCCTGTACGAAGTCCTTGTGCAGATCCACCCCCAACAGCACGGCATCATTCGAATGGCGCATCGGATCCTCAGTCATTTCGCAAAGACTCGGCAGGCAGCAAGCGCGCGGCGCGCACCGCCGGATAAATCGTGGATAGACAGGCAAGCACAAAGGCGAATCCGCAGATGCGCAGCACGTCGAGGAGGTGCACACGGGCCGGCAGATCGCTCATGAAATACACGCGCGCATCCAGAAACTTGAATCCGACCACGTGTTCCAAGCCGTGCACCAGTTCCTGCAAATTCACGGACACCAGTACGCCCAATAGCACGCCGCCCGCTATACCCAACAAACCGATCAAGCTTCCTTGGACCACGAAAATCGCCAGCACGCTGCTCGGCGCCGAGCCAAAGGTACGCAGGATGGCGATATCGCGGCGCTTGGTCTTCACCACCATCACCATGGTGGAAACGATATTGAAGGACGCAACCGCGACCATCAACGATAGGATAACGAACAAGATGCGTTTGGTGATCGCAATCGAGCGGAAGAAATTGACATGTTCACCGGTCCAATCCTGCACCTGCACGCCACCGCCGATGGCGACGGCCGCGGCATGCGCCATGCGCGGCGCGGCATACATGTCAGCGAGACTCAAGCGAATGCCCGTCACATCATCGTCCATGCGCAGCAAGCGCGCGGCGTCCGGCATGGCCACCAAGACGATGCGCCGGTCAAATTCATACATCCCCACGGACAAGATCCCGCTGACGACGAAGGCGCGCATGCGCGGCAACACGCCGAGCGGCGTGACATCGCCTTGCGCCACCATCAACACCACCCGATCGCCGACGCGTGCCCCCAACTCCTCGGCCAGGGCCGAGCCGAGAATCGTCCGATAGCTCCCCGGAACCAGATCGCTCAAGCGGCCGCTTTGCAGGTGCGAATTCAAATCCACCACCCGCTCCTCCTCCAGCGGCACCACACCGCGCAACAGCACGCCGGAGGACTTGCCGCCGTGAATCATCATGCCCTGCTCCTCGATATAGGGAGCGACGGCATTGATGCCCGGAAAGCTGCCGAGTTTTTCCATATCCGCACGCCAATGAGGCAAGCGACCCTCGAGTCCGGAAATGGTGGCGTGCGCGGTGAGACTCAAAATCCGCGTGCGCAATACTTCCTCGAATCCATTCATCACCGACAGCACCACGATCAGCACGGCGACGCCGAGCGCCAAACCCACGATGGCGATGCCGGCGATCAAAGATACGAATCCGCGGCGCGGCGATGCGCGCAGATAGCGCAGACCGATGAAACCTTCATACCAAAAGCGTCGCCGTGGGTCCTGTGTCATTCGTAGCGCAACGCTTCTGCCGGCTGAGTCTGGGCCGCCTTGAGCGCCGGGTAGACGGTGGCGATGAAGGTGAGAATCAATGCGGCGAGCGCGATGCGTACGACATCACCGGGATGCACCTCGCTGGGGATTCCGGAAATGTAATACACGTCCGGGTCCATGATGTGAAAACCGAGATTGTTTTCGATGAAGGGCACGATCACATCGACGTTGAGGGCCAGCGACAGCCCGAGCCCCACGCCGAGGGCTGTGCCGATCCAACCGATCAGTACGCCTTGAGTGATGAACACACCGATGACACCGCGCGGACTCAAGCCCAACGTGCGCAGGATTGCGATGTCGGTGCGCTTGTCGCTGACCACCATGACCAGCGTCGCCACGACATTGAACACGGCGACGGCGACGATCAGCAGGAGAATCATGCCCGTGGTGGTCTTCTCGATGCGGATGGCGCGAAAGTAGGCTTCGTTCTCTTCGGTCCAATCGCGCAGCTTGAGCCCTGGGGTGAGACGGCTGGCGGCCTCTCGCGCCAGGGTCGGTGCTCGCAGCACGTCGTTGAAGCGCAGCCGGATTCCGGTGGGACCTGCCAACCCGCGCAGCGCCTGCGCGTCGGCGAGATTGACCAGCGCCAGCACACCATCTTGCTCCTGGGATCCCACGTCAAAAATGCCCACGATGTCGAAATCCTGCAGCCGCGGCGTGAAATTATCAGAGCCGTCGGGCGCGGTGCCCGGAATCATCACGGTGACGCTGTCGCCCACACCCACCTGCAGCTCATAGGCCAACATGCGACCGAGGATCATGCGATTTGATCCGGGCTTAAGATCGCTCAGCGTGCCCTCGCGCAGGGATTCGGCGATCTGCGAGACTTGCGGCTCGAGTGTTGGATCGATGCCGCGCACGATCGCTCCGCTCATGGCGGGCTGGCGGCTCAGCATGGCATCCGTGTCCAGGAACGGCGCTGCGCCGATGAAGCCCGGCGAGCCTTTCATCTGGTCTATTCGCGTCCGCCAGTCGGGAATCGCCGCGCCCCCCGCATTCAAGGTGGCATGCGCCGACAAAGCCAGCAGCCGGTCGCGCAGCTCGCTCTCGAATCCATTCATCACCGACAGCACCGTAATGAGGGCCGCAACGCCCACGGCAACCCCCAGCAGAGACACCCAGGTGATGAAGGAGACGAAAAAGCTGTGCTCCCGGGCGAGCGAATAGCGCAGGCCCACAAACAGGGGAAGGGGTTGAAACATGCGGGGCGGAGGCTTCCGGTAATTGGCAATACAATCAGAGTGTTAATTCAGTCATGTATTGGTCTATTCAGGCAGGTTATAGTTTCGAGGGGACCACAGTATTCATAGGATATCGGTAACATATGAGGTACGCCATGAGGTATCGAATTCTGCTGCTGGCCACGGTGCTTAGCGGAGGCCTCGCGGGAGCCGAGACCATCGCGGTCGATAACGGCATAGCGGTCAAAGAATCCGACATTGCGACTCCCGAACGCGGCATGACGATGGAACAGGTCGCCGCCAAATTCGGCGAGCCGGCCACCAAAGTGCCTGCCGTCGGCAACCCGCCCATTTCGCGTTGGGAATACCCCGGCTTTATCGTCTATTTCGAGCGCGAACACGTCATTCACTCAGTCGCTGCCGGTTAAAAATCGCGTAACCACCCCAAGGTTCGCGTAAAATTTAGACCAACGTTGAGCCCCCGCGATTCATTTCGCGGCGGGCAGTTTTTATTTTTGAAAGCCACCATTGCCCCTACTTGCACCCCAGCTTCCCCGCGCCGATGAACGCATCGTCCGTTGGGGAAAACTCTACGGATCAGCTCCCGCACTGGCCCTTGCCGAGGCCGTCGCGGGCGCGACCGGGCCGCTCATCGTCATCGCACCGAGCACACGCGACGCAGAAACATTGGCCGAGGAAATTCGCTTCTTCGCGCCCTTAGGGCTTCAGATCAACGTGTTTCCGGACCTGGAAACCCTGCCGTACGACAGCTTTTCGGCGCATCCGGATATCACCTCCGCGCGTCTGGCAACCCTGGCACAACTGCCGCGCTCTTCCCAGGGTGTCTGGCTGGTCGCGGTCGATACCTTGATGCAGCGCTTGGCGCCCCGCAGCTATGTGGAAGCCTATTCCCTCAAAGTGAATGTCGGCGAGAAGTTGGACATCGAGGCCTTGCGCGCCCAATTGACGCTCGCCGGTTATGCGGCCGTGACACAGGTCGTGGCGCACGGCGAGTTTGCCGTTCGCGGCTCGCTGATCGACGTGTTTCCGATGGGCTCCGATACACCCTTCAGAATCGATCTGTTGGATCGCGATGTCGATTCGATTCGGCGTTTCGATCCGGACACACAACGTTCGCTCGACACGTTGGAGCGCATCCAATTGTTGCCGGCGCGCGAGACGCCGCTGAATCCCGAGGCAGTGAGGGAATTCCGCCGGCGTTATCGTTTGCGTTTTACCGGCGACCTGTCGGAGCACGCGGTGTATCGCGACGTCAGTGCCGGCATGGCGCCCGGCGGCGTGGAGTTCTTCCTGCCATTATTCTTCGAACGTACTTCGCACTTGTTCGAGTACCTGCCGCCGAGCGGCGTGATCGTGGATATCAACGAGGCCATCGCGGCGGTACCCACCCTGTGGAACGGCATCGTCGATCGGCATGAACAACTGCGCCATGATCGTCATCGCCCCATCCTCGATCCGGGGGAACTGTACTTGTCGCCGGAGGAGTTTGAGCAGGCCTTGAGCCAATGGCCGAGAGTGCAGCTGCAGAATTTCGCCTGGCCGCCCGAGACGCCGGGCGAGGTGCAGAATTTCTCCAGCCTGGCGCCGACTCCGGTACGCATCGATGCACGCGCCGAGGCGCCCGCCACCGAGTTGATTGCGCATATTGGCTCGGCACCGGGCAGAATCTTGCTGGCGGCCGAGTCGGCGGGACGCCGCGAGCTGTTGCTCGATTTGCTGCGAGCCCAGGATGTGCATCCCAAGGTGTTCGAGGGTTTCTCAAGCTTCCTGGCGAGCAGCGCGACGCTCGGCATCACGGTGTCGCCGGCGGCCTCCGGACTGAGGCTGGAATCCCCGCCGCTGGAAATTCTCACCGAAGGCCAGCTGTTCGGCGATCGCGCCCGGCAGGAGCGGCGGCGACGTCGCGCCGAACGCGATCCCGCCAAAATCCTCAAGGAACTCTCGGATCTGCGCATCGGCGCACCGGTGGTCCACGAATCTTACGGGGTCGGCCGCTACGCCGGATTGCAAACCATGGATGTCGCTGGCTACACCGGCGAGTTTTTGGTGGTGGAGTATGCCGAAGGCGACAAGGTCTACGTCCCGGTGCAGGCATTGCACCTGGTATCGCGCTACACCGGGGCGCCTGCCGAATCCGCGCCGCTGCACAAGCTGGGCGGCGATCAATGGCAGAAGGCCCGACGCAAGGCCGCGCAGCGCATTCGCGACGTGGCGGCTGAACTACTCGATCTTTATTCCCGGCGCGCGGCTCGGCAAGGCAACCGCATGTTGGCCGGCGAGGCTGAATACCGCTCGTTCCAGGCCGGATTTCCCTTCGAGGAAACGGCTGATCAGGCCGCCGCCATCGAGGCGGTGATCGCCGACCTGAATTCCGACAAGCCCATGGATCGGGTGATTTGCGGCGATGTCGGTTTTGGCAAAACCGAAGTTGCGCTGCGAGCCGCTTTCGTCGCCGTGCAGGCGGGGAAACAGGTGGCGGTGCTGGTGCCAACCACCCTGCTGGCCCAGCAGCATTACACCAACCTCGTGGATCGTTTTGCGGATTGGCCCGTCAAGGTCGAAAGTCTGTCGCGCTTCCGCAGCAACAAGGAAGCCGAGGGCGTGATTGACGGCGTCGCCAAAGGCACGGTCGACATCGTCATCGCCACCCAACGCCTGCTACAAGGCAAGGTGAAATTCAAGGATTTAGGGTTGGTGGTGATCGATGAGGAGCACCGTTTTGGCGTGCGCGACAAGGAAAAGCTCAAGGCTTTGCGTGCCGAAGTGGACGTGTTGACGCTGACGGCCACGCCCATTCCGCGCACCTTGAACATGGCTTTGGGCGGGCTGCGCGACCTGTCGCTGATCACCACGCCGCCCGCCGAACGCCTGGCGGTCAAGACCTTCGTGCTCGAGTGGAATGAAACCGTGGTGCGCGAGGCGGCGCTGCGAGAAATTCGCCGCGGCGGCCAGATCTACTACGTCCACAACACCATCGAGACCATTGAGAAGACCGCGCAGGCCATTCGCGAACTGGTTCCTGAGGCGCATGTCGCCGTCGGACACGGACAGATGCGGGAGCGCGATCTCGAGCAATTGATGCTGGATTTCTACCACCGTCGCTTCAATGTCCTGGTGTGCACCACCATCATCGAAAGCGGTATCGACGTCCCCACCGCCAACACCATCATCATCGACCGGGCGGATCGTTTTGGTCTCGCGCAAATCCACCAGTTGCGCGGCCGCGTCGGCCGCTCGCACCATCGTGCCTATGCCTATCTCATCACCCCGCCACGCAAGGCGATGACGGCGGATGCCATCAAGCGCTTGGAGGCGCTCGAGTCGTTGGAAGAGTTGGGTGCGGGCTTCACACTCGCCACCCATGATCTGGAAATACGCGGCGCCGGGGAATTGCTCGGTGACGAGCAAAGCGGCCAGATCGAAGAGATCGGCTACAATTTGTACATGGAATTGCTGGAGCGCGCCGTCGCGGCGCTCAAAGCCGGCACCGTGGCCGATCTGGAAAAGCCGGCGGACAACGGACCGGAGGTCGACCTGCATTTGCCGGCGCTGATCCCCGCCGACTACGTGCCCGACGTTCATCTGCGTTTGGTGCTCTACAAGCGCATCGCAACCACCCCCACGCGTGCAGAGCTGGATGAATTGAAGGCGGAAATGATCGATCGTTTCGGGCCCCTGCCCCCCTTTACGCTTTCGCTGTTTCGCGCCGCGCACTTGAAGCTGCGCGCGGCCGCACTCGGCATCCACAAAATTGACGCAGGCGCCGCCAGCGGCTACATCATTTTCGACGCACAGAACCAAGTCGATCCGAAGCGGGTGTTGAAATTGATCCAAGGCAAGCCCAAGGAATACCGGCTGGAGGGTTCGCTGAAGTTGCGCTTCGCGCACATTGCGCGCACCGACGAAACCTTGTTCGCGCGAGTGGAAACGCTGCTCGATCAGCTGAGCTGAAAACGTTAAGGTCACCCGCCAACGGCCGCAAGGTTACCATGACGATGTTGCCATTCTCGGAGGCATGCGAGAGAAACAAACGGCCGATTCTTGACGTGCTGCTGCGCGCTTTCGCCGATCGCCGGCACGTGCTGGAGATCGGCAGCGGCACCGGACAACACGCGGTGCATTTCGCGGCAAACTTGGGTCATCTCACGTGGCATCCCACGGAGCAAGCGAAGTACTTGGCGGATTTACAAGCTCGCATCGAGCAGGAGGGCGGTGCGAACCTGCGATCGCCGGCCGTGCTCGACGTCAGACAGTCCGTATGGCCGATCCGCAGCGCCGATGCCGCGTTCACCGCCAATACCTTGCACATCATGTCCTGGGACGAAGTCAAGGATCTGTTCTCGAAGCTTGCTGTGATTTTGTCCGCCGACGCCGTGTTCTGCGTTTACGGACCATTCCATTACGAGGGCCGCTATACCTCCCCCGGCAATCGGGATTTCGACCGCATGCTCAAGGAGCGCGATCCTTTGTCGGGCCTGCGTGACATTCGCGACATCACCCGGGAGGCAGAACGGCAAGGCCTGCTGCTGAAGTTCGACCACGACCTTCCGGCCCACAACCGGTTGCTGGAATTCGTCAAGGCGCCGGCATAGCCCTCGCGCACCTCAGAGCTGACACTTCAGCGCTAGGCGATCGCGCCGAGGAAATCACCCTTGCCGATTTCCACCCCGGCTTTGCGCAGCAGCGCATACAACATGCTGTCGTGGAAATAGAAATTAGGCAGCACGAAATCCGTGACGTAGCTCTTGGCCGTGAACTTCCATGAACCGTTGGGGAACTTGATCTCGATCGTGCGAGTTTCATCGCCGGCCGTCTGCGCGGCGGTGATGGTCCGCAGGAAATCCACGGTCTTGGCGATGCGCGCTTGCAACTCAGGCAGCGTCGTCTCGGTGTCCTCATGCTTGGGGATCTCCACGTTGGCCAAACGTCCGGCGGCGCCCTTGGCGGTGTCGCAAGCGATCTGCACTTGGCGGCTCAAGGGATGCATATCCGGGATCAGACGCAACTGCGCCATCGTGGTGGAATCGATTTTCTTAGCGGCGGCATGTGCAATGGCCTTGTCGAGAATGGCCGACATATTGGTCAGAGCGCGGATCAGAGGCGGAATCGAAACATCATATAAATGGACTGACATCGCATATATCCTTGAAGATCACCCTTCAACCGGGGGTCACACTATGATCGCACTTCCGGCCCAAAGGGTGGGGCCTTAAACTCACTCGCAGATGCAAGACTTTAAACCTCGTCTGGATGTTCTTCCAGTTGCGCAACGACGCTTATGGTCCGAGCTATCGGCTGTTCCAGACGAATTCGTGCTGTACGGTGGAACTGCGCTCGCACTTCATTTGGGACATCGAACTTCGATAGATTTCGATTTCTTCAGCCGGCGCTCTTTGGATCTCGATTCGTTACAAGAAGACATTCCATTCATGGTGGATGCAAGAATATTGCAACGCGAGAAGAACACCTTGAGTGCCCTTGTGGATCGAGGCGAGCCGGTCATGGTTTCTTTCTGCGGCGTTCCGAAGCTACCGACTTTGGCGCCCCCCCACCTGGTTAAGGCAAACAATCTCAAGGTCGCATCAATGCTCGACCTGGCTGGCACCAAGGCCTCCGTTATTCAGGTTCGCGCTGAATCCAAAGACTATCTGGACATCGATGCGGTGATGAGGTTTGGCAATGTCAGCCTGCCGTATGCGCTGGCCGCCGCGCAAAAGCTGGTCGCCGGCCTGCCGGTGGACATTGAACTGGTGGAAGCCGTGGTGCGGGAGGCCTTGAGCCAGGTGGAGGACACCGCGGAAATCACGGTCCAGCTTCATC
>Ga0116227_10013912_pt1 | contig 12464 bp, 5 predicted proteins | sample S1TSphgellanicum_FD_89693 | JGI IMG/M metagenome (GOLD analysis project Ga0116227, IMG submission 89693) | Host-associated microbial communities from peat moss isolated from Minnesota, USA - S1T2_Fb - Sphagnum magellanicum MG | ecosystem: Host-associated > Plants > Peat moss > Unclassified... | reverse complement strand
CTAAATTTCTGACAGGTCTTTACAGAGGGTTAAGTCCTCAATTGAGGGCATTACCAAAATCAAACCTGCACTTGCCTCGTTCACCACCCTCATTTCGGGTAATGCCCTAGACCTAAGGCTTTACCCTACACATACGACTTTCTTACAAAATATGCATAAAAAACCTAACCCAAAATTTTCTTTTCTATTTGCAGGTACTTATAGAGCAATCCCTTATGCCAGTAAAGCCTGCTGCCTTGGGCCTTACCAAATTATGTCAGTTTGTCCTATTGAGAGAGGACCATCACTTCAGAATTAAGCCATATTTGAACTCACTTGGGATTTGGGCCAGAACCCTACATTGCCATGCCCTCAAACAACAGAACCCCCTGTGGACCTGCCCATCCACAAATACAACCTAACAAGGCCACAGAAGGTTGTACAAACATCGGCAACAGAGAAGACAAGATTGCCTATTAAGCAACTGAAAAAAACACCATAGAGAACACACTTCATCGATTGCCAAATTGCTCGAGATTACATGTGGGTGGGCATAGTGAGGAAAGATGCTCAGATGATGTCCAGTTTCTAGTCTATAGTGAATCAAAAAATGGTGCTAAATGAAGTCAAAATGCACCACAACTTAAGTGAACAAGAAGTGAAAGCTTGAATAGGCATTTGAACCCATAATGAAGCAGTGTTGCATTCAATTCCAATTAAGCATATATATATACTATACACACTCTGTGCAACCAAACCAAAAGTTTAATTCATCCACCTGGACTTGGGTCTGTAGATAATAATAAATGAATGAATGGATGAATGAATGTCAGCTACAAAGGAAAGAGGAGCATGAGTGTGGCAATGAGTAATTGTACCGTTGCAATACAAGCACCACTTGCGGAAGAATAAGAAGCTCTAGTAAGGCCACCAGCGGCGTTGGGCGTTGCCTTATGACTCTTTGCAGTTGGTGTAGTAGATGATGAGCTTTTAGGTGAAGAAGAAGCAGCTGCTGCTGGAGCAACACCAGTTGTTGCAGGTGGAGCTGGAACAGGTCCCAGAGTTGCAGTGTTGTAGTACTGAGTGAAGAAGATGGCATTGATTCCATGGACAGCAACAGAGTTGTTTGTGTACAGATCTGGGTTCACGATTATAGCATTGTCGAGTTGGTAATCGTTTTGTGCAACACTTTGGACCAGGATCGAGATGCCTGTCAAAACCGTTGCTATTCTGTCGCCGACTTTCAAGCCTAGAAGGTCTTGGAACGTGTAGCTTTGATTCGCGGTGTGGTAGCTCAGCAATTGCGTCAAATCTCCAGAGTTGTTGTAAGGAAGTCCAGCACTGACGGCATCGTCCGGAGCAAAAAAAGTTGTCCCAGGTTGTATGACTTGATCAATGTCAGGTAGACCTTGTAGTACTCCTGAGATCGCTCCATAGTGACCTGCTGCACGTAACGCGTTAACGACTTTCTCACTCAGAGTGAGAACTGGAGCTGGTGCCGGCGCCGTTACTGGTACTGGTGCCTGTGGTGGTGTCGGAGGTGCATTCACAACGAAAAGAGCTCGAGGTTGTTGTTGGTGTTCCTGCACTAGGGAGAAGACTGGCCGCGGAGCGAGTCCAAAAATGCAGCATAACAAAATACAGCTCGAAAAGAAAAACTGCACTCTTTTCCCTTCAGCACACAGTAGCATTTCTGCCATGACTCCTGAAGCTGATCAAAGAGCTGCTTCACTTTGTTGACGGGTTTTTTCAACCCCTCAAGATGATCAAAGAGCTTAAGTGCTTTGAGAGCAAGCTGCAATCAACTGCTGCACATCAGGACAAGAAAGAAATTCAGCAACATTCGAATACAGGAGCAAAGATCCATAGCCACAGAAACAGCTCGGGAACACTTACAGCTTGTATCGATCTAATCGTGCAAAAGTGGTAAGGAGTTCATCACAGACAAGGCCGACAACAGGAAAGTGCAGTGCCAATATAGCAATGACAGTAACCACAGCAGCACAACTGTAGGCTCTCAGGAGATGCAGCTATACTGTTGTAGTCTAGAAACTTTGTGAACAAGGTGCTGATGCAGACATCGTTAACATCTAACATTAGTCCTCAAGCATTCACAATAGAAGTTGAGAAAGGTTCCGTTGGACATTGCAGTAGTCCTCAGCGCGTTAGTACTGCTGATTGCTCTCAAAACATGAGCTTTCTACAATGCAAGTCCTAGTTTGCGGAAGCATGAAAATGTATAAAAGCTATGGCGACAGGAGCTACTTCTATCCATCTCCACGACCTGGACTCTCAGAGTTCTCTCCCTCTAGAACTACTCTCTCTAGAACTCCTCTTGGAACTAGACAACCACTCTGACTCATGGAAGGCTCAGCCCACTGTGTTTCATAGTTCCTGTAACGCACCTGTCCATACTTACAACTAGCTGTGAGTCTATGGCCTAAAGACCAGAACTACCGGCATCTCCGTTACCACAAGATACTGCGCAACAAGCAAGGTGAAGCCATGTTCGAAACGTCCATGTCCAGACCAGACTCGAAACTTACTCACGCAGGCAACAGCTTTCTAACGTCTAAACACCTTGGCGACATCAACATACCCTTAGACCGGGCGGAACACTGCAGCGCATGAGCAGCAGGGGCTAGAGTCAAACTCTGGAAGACCAGCTCAAAGCTGCCAAACTTACTGTCTACTTCTCCAATGAATCTCAGCATACCCATATGAGTCCTCAGGACAGAAACTACTTTCAGACATTCAATGCAGGAGACCGCACAAGGAAAGCTTTTCCCCGGAGAAAGGAGCTGGGTACAATGCACCCATGCCACTCTAGAGTACAGGAAATACCGACGCGGAGATACCGGCCTAAATTCTAATGCTACACCAGAAAAAAACATGAAAGCCCACAGAAGAGCTTCCGAGCTATAACCGCTGCACAAGAGAACATGAGAGCAGCTCCAGGCATAATAATATTGCAGCACCAGAAAACACGAAAGCTCAATCATCAATGCAGAGCTGCTCTCGGCCGTCAGTCAATGTTTGCAAAAGAACTGTGCAAGAAAGCTCAATGCAGTACTCGAGCTACCGGCCGAAAGCAGCTACACCAAAACTCAACACAAGAGAGTCCAAGTTGCGTGCAACAAGGGAGTCGCCATTTCTCCTCACTCAGGACCCAAAACTAACCCAAAAAAAGAAAGAGCCAAAAGAAAAGAAATACCAGGAACTAGAGCAAGAGTTTTTGGAGAATAGCAACGTAATTTCAACGTACATGAAGAAGAAAGATTACAGCCGAGCAGCCGCAGGACGATACAAAGAAACGCGAAGGAGAAGAAGAAGAAACTTGAAACATACAAGAGATGGGGGGCAGCCAGCTGCTCCTTCAACACGCACTAGTGCAACAACTTGTGCGCTTTGCACTGAACTCTCCGTAACGGAACTGTACACGAGGCCCAGCAGCTGGTGTGGAGTATCACAGTCGGCTCACGGCAGTCTTTGCCTTCCCTGGAAAGAAGCTCTTGGTCCCTTTTCTTGCTTTTCCTTATTACCAAAGGGAAAAGCGGCTCTTTAGTCCCGTATTTTGCCTTCTTGCCTAGTTAAAGAGGCTCTTTAGTCACATCTGATTAGCTAACTCAACTTACTTAAGGTGCATTCACACTTGGTGTTAGGGACTCCAGGGTTGATCCCCTAACACCATGCTAGCCATTTAGGACTTAAACCTAGTTGCCATGAAAATTTTATGTTAAGCTAGCATTCACATTTAGAATTGGGTGCCACCTAGGATGCCACCTACACTTTCAATTAACACTGACTTAACATCAAGTGTGAATGCACCATAAGAGCTACATGACCTGAAGCCTTTTCTTTCTTTCTCTCCGCCTATTGTTCAGGTCAGTGGCAATTTGGTACCCAACAGATATGTAGATACTGTAAACCCCCTTTATAATAACATTTTAGTAACCTTTTTGTTTGTGTCACACTTTTTTTTTTGGGGTAACCATTCGTTTTAGTAAAAAACACCACTTTTCAAGTCACTATCACACTCATTAGTAATACAAAACATTTGCAAAGTTTTTTTATATAAATATGATTATAATGAGAAAAATCTAGAGCAAATATAAGGGTTTTATAAATTGTAATTCCCTTTGACAAGTTAGTGTTGTTTTGTGTTCAAGTTGTGCAAACTAACAACAATGAATGTCGTTGAAAAAAAAATTTAAAAAAAAACTCTAGTGCAAACAAGCAAAAGGTATGCAAAGTTGTCAAAAAAGCAAAAAAATTGAATTAAAAAAAATCTAGTTAACAAAATAATCAAACTAATAATTAAGGAGCTCAAACTCAATGTAAATCGTCACATTAAAATAGGCAGAAATCACAACCTTCTTCAAGTTTAATAATGCATAATAGATCTTAAAATAACTTGTGTAAGAAATTTAAACAATTGGCACCTTTATTTTAACATAAAAAGGATTTTTTAATTTTTTTTGGGCCTATAGTCACAATCTTGTAAAAGTTTATATAGAATGTGACCATACACATTTAAATCACAATTCGGTGGTGTCACCCAAAAAAAGTGGTCACCAAGGGCGTAGATATAAAGGGGGTTACTGTATATACTAGTGTTGGATAGTGTTTTTTTTTCTTTCCACAAATTTGGTCTGTTTTCCCCAATTTCCCAATTTTTTTGGGATATTTTTATTGTTCTTGTGTCAATTCTACTAATTTTGCTAAATTCTGGATCACAAAATTGAGGGAAAAAAACCTGGATCTGTTGGGTTGGCATCAGTTTTGTTGAGTTTATTTTAATTAACTTATTATTGTTGTTATTATTACTTTAGTTTGTTCTTGTAGCATTGTTAGCCATCATCTCAAACACTATTTTCCATAGATTGGTACAGAAAACTGGTGAAAAACTGGCTAAAAACTAAATTGTATGTTGAAATGTGGCAGAATTTTCTCCAGAAAAAGTTTGGTGAATTTTTCTTTTTAAAAAATGGCATTCTTTGTGAATGAACATTCCTGTTTATTTATTGAAGTCAAATTTTTGCAAATTTTCGTTAGGAGGGAAAAAAACACTGATTGCATGTCATTTTGTACATTTATGTGCAAAATAAGGCCTCAGGGTGGGGACATTAGCGAAGTTAGGGGCTTAGGATGAGGCAGACTTAGTAGGTGCAAAAGGCCTGGAGGTATGTAGGCATAATGTGTGGCATTCCATTTTTTGAAATGCCTCGCTCACACACACACACACCAAAGGAAAACTAATGCTAGGTAAGGTGCCCTCTGGTGACACTGAACAAATTGGCGCAGGTCTTTATGAGACTGTGTACTAGGATATGTCATTCACCCATAGTCTAGGGTGGATATGTCATTTACATACTTGTGTCATAATCTTTCGGTATTTTCAGACATATGGGTTTTACTCAAAGAAGCTCTTTGATGTAAACAACTCTATTGCATCTTTGATGTTAAGCCTGCCCAAATCTGCTGGATCTTATTGCAAAAGAAACAATAAAGAGGAACTGAAAAAGAGATTACAAAATTGTAGCAAAATGCTGCTCAAGTACATGCGAAGCCGGATTCTGCCACTGAATTGCAATAATCGTTATAATCAACTATCCAGAAATGGCAAGCAATGCATCAGACATGGGCTCTTGGTATCTCTCATTACTTAGCTCTGGCTGACAATTTTTCTTTCCATCTTGTAATGGAGAAGGGCACAAATATATAGGTAGTTTTTGCACTTGGATAGGTATTACCAGCTGTGGTTGATAACTTTTCTTTCTCCCTTACAGGGACAAGGGGCCCCAACAAAGTAGGTTTACACACTTATGGAGTGCACATACTCTGTTGGGTGGACATGCCATTATTTTGAGCTACTGTATTTTGAGTATGTTATTTGCAAACGTGTTAGAGTCTGTTTCGCATTTGGGTGGCTGTGACAACCACCAGTGTTTTTTAAAAAGGTTTTTGTGAGTGGGAATCTCATGTGAAGGTTCCTCAATAGGCTCTATTCTCACTTGGCATTAGAGTGGAGAGCCCAAGCCCGCTCTAAATTCACCCAAAGTGAATTTCTATTATTTGGCCTTGCAGAGGAGTTTCATGGTAGATTGAATTACATGGTCCATGGGCCGTCAATGCCCCCCACCAGGTATTACCAGCCTTGGGTGGGAATTCATTGGCATAGGTACTCATCACTACTGCAGGTATTCATTCATTTACCTGCCTGGGTTTATGAAGGTACTCTAGTTCATTTACATAAGATCTCCAGCCTACCCTAGTGAAAAAAAGCAAACAAAGTTCATAAATACATTTACTTATTTGAACACAGATATTAATGGTGAAATCATGCCCTGAAATTTGACCAAATTTTTTTGGTCTTTATTGGAGTTAAATATATACATAAAGATGAAGAAAATTTATTTGATGGACATTTAACTTCAACAAAGATAGGTCTAAACTAATTAAACATAACCTGACAAAATCAGGTTATAACCAGAACTGGCACTTACAAGACAATAAATACATATAAACATGCAATGCTGATCACACAGTAGCACAAAAAAAGAATCGAGAGCAGAATGCTGTTGAGCTAAAGATATTGAAGGAAAAAAATTATAATCTTAATTAAAAAACGTTCATGAACAAGCTGATCGAGTGCAATATGTGTCTCAAATCTGACATTATATATAAAAGAATTCTCGAAGTGGCTATGAAGGCTGTGAAAATATATGTATATATATATTTTTAAAACATAATTGATTTAAAAACCTCTACAAAAAAGTTGAAATTGTGATTTTTTTTCCTTAGAATATATTGAACTTACCACTTGGAGGTAGGTGCATTGTTCATTCATGCAAGAAACCACATATGTAATAAATGCTAACTTCCGCAAGAGGTGGGCCCCATTGTCCCTCTTGGAAGTTTCAAAGACTACTTAAATACCCCCTAGCTGATAATGCTGGTATTTAGTATCTTCCGTAGTATGCGGAGCCGCACAATAAAAGACAATCAAAGAAGGCGTCTCATGTAGTAAAACTCTTTCATGGATTCATAAAGGCAGAAAGGGCAAACCCAGATTTTGCTGTTTTCTCATTGTTATCTCATCAACAAATTACATTCAACTGAAGAATATCAAGTTTACTAAAAACCCTTCTAGCTTAGTTAGTCCTTGTTTTAATGGCTTTATTCGAGTACATCCTCACAATCTAGCTTCAAACTAAAGCACCCATTAATGTATCTTAACTTTCTTCAAAGCTTCCCACATGCACAACTGACTTCAACAAATATAGAGAGATGTGGTTTCTTAATGACAATTTGAGTGGATGTTTTGTTTTTTGTTTCAAGTTCAATCTCCTGTCTAGTGAATGGTTGCCCCGGATTAGGAATCATAAGAATGAGAAATCTCATATCATTATTATAGAACTACTAAAAAGCAGGTTTTCAATCCTTTCACTCTTGTTTAGAAGGTTGGAACTCATGCTGTTTTTACCCAAGCACCTACTTCTATTTTTGGATGTGTGCACAAAAAGTTTGAATTTGTAGGATGTGCTTGTGTGAAAAATTTCAATTTTGGGATGTGTAAAAATATTTAAGGACATGTTTGCAAAACATTATACATTTTATACAAATATATAGCAATTGGTACACAATTACTTGACATTTATCATGTTTTTTTATAATGTTATTTGCATTAACAAATTCCTTCTTTTTTTTCTAGAGTTAAATGGTTTATAACTAATTTAGTAATTGGTTATCAAATAGGACCTATTCCAACATAATGAAACATCATAGCGATATTGAATGTAGAACATCAATCCTACATTTGGGAACAAGGGATTGAAGTAAAGACAACATCTATGCAAGATACATGTATAAAAAAATTATAATTTAAAATAAAACAATAATTGAAATATCTTATGCACAAACCCACCAACTATGCACATAAAACTTTGCACTTGGAAGCCCATTTCTATTGTTGCTAATGGTTTAAAAATGAAAGTATGATTGGTGTTTCATCCTTTCTTTTTTGTGTCCATGGTTATTGCCAACCTAGTTTTGAAAACAGTGATATCTTAAAATTCTTATTACAAGTATTGTAATAACTAAAGATTCATAGTAATTAAAGTCCCCAAAAGTTATGAAGGTAAATATTATGCATTTTGTAAGTCATGCATTTCACTATTTTTGTGTGCCCTATTTTGGTCTTGAGCATTGCAACTCTTGTGTTGTTCATGGTTTGAGTAAATGAAAGATGAACCCTAGGAAAGAACACATCTCTTATTGAACCTTATGGCAATTTGGCACCATTTTTGAGAGATTATTTTGAGGTGTGATGTCAAATGAATTTTAGAGGCACAATATTATATTAATGGGTATTGATTCTTGTCAATTAAAAATAAAAATTAATTAAGGTTTTTGGGCTTGTCATACTTTTTTTTTATGTGGACATATCTAAATTTTAAATTATTGGTTTTGGGATGTGTTCCATTTTTTTTCATCAATCATTTTGGCCTTTGGGATGAGAGACATAAGAAAACTTTGCGTAAGAACAACCTAGGTTGGAACTTGGGTGCATTTTCAAGTGAGGGGTTCCATTCACCAAGGATGTTAAACACCTTTATGAATTTTGCAAGTGTTAGTGCGCATTACTTATTTCATGGACTTTAAGATCAACACTTATCTTGGCAAATGAAGGACAAACATCCATGCAAACCATTAACATTCCATCTATCATGAATAATTTAAATAATTTTTTAAAAAAAAATGTGATTATAAAACTGTAACCATTAAATTACTATCGATTGATGTGGTGAAAATTTCTAAAACAAATAAATCATGATCGAGAACACTGTTGGAAAATTTGAAGGTATTGGATACAATCCAATATCTATAGATAAATAGATATAGAGTAACCATTTGAAGCTTAAGATCTTGGAACACAATTTGGTTGCTTTTGAAATTCAAAGAGGATTGTAAACCTCAAGTTAGTGCATTTGTATCTTTTTAGAACAATCAAAATGGATAAGAAATAAGAAAAATATGAGCTTTGAATATAGTGGGGGTTTAATGAATTTTTTTCAAGCTTTTATTTTTTGGACATGCATATTTTTTTGTTACTTCTTTTGTCATTCAATTGCCTTTGAAGTTCAAAAAAAATTTGCAAACCTCCACCTAATGCATTCATAGTCATGAAAATCATTACAAAAACACAAGAAATGACAAATATATGAATACATGTATAATTACTAGCTTGTGCTCAACAATGGGTGTGTCTAATAAGTGTTTCATGAATGATGAGAAGAATGGATCATTTGTGACAACACCATTGGTATTTCGGGTTGATGCTTGTTATGTCAATAATGTAATAGTTATATTCCATTACATCTAATAGGATGTTTTCCCCTTTTTGCAAAGTCAATTAGACCTTCCATCAATGTACAAATGTTATGCCAACACAACTTCATGATTTATGAATTGGAAATTAATGATTGAATATATAAATTGAATAATTTTATTACAGAACATTGAGTTGTCATTTATGTTATTATTATTCCATTAACTAATCATAAGTTGGTTTGTGTTTCCGTAAATTTTTATTTAAGTTTCAACTTGATATAATTCAACAAAAGGTTGATAAATTATTGAGATGAATTTTGTGATCTAGTTAGTTTTGTGGAATTGGAATATAAATGGTAAATATATATTAAAAGAAAGATGAAAATGTTTCAATTTGGAACTTTTTGAACATAGGGTGGAATGCCCCATCACCGATCAAAAGCTAGTGAGCAAACACATGTTTAGTAGGTTACAACACTGCATTAGTTCTTGCTTATGTTGATTATTGTTCAAATGAACACCCACGATCGAAGATTTAGCCATAAATCTTGTGTTTTAAAATTTATAAAATGTAAAACACCTTTGGATATTTAATGTTCAAGAATAAAGGCTAAGATGTTCAACTTAAAACAAGGAGCATTTTGGAGCACATATTTTTTTCATTTTTGTGTAATTTTTTGTTTGATAATAGAGGTCAAAGGTAACATTAATAAATAATGATACAATTGTTAATTTAAAACTTCATGCACCAAAAAAAAAACCACATGTTTGGGAATGTCTGCTTGGGTGAACAGAAAACAAAATACATAACATACAAATAAAGAAATTGGCATGTGCTAGAATAGATCACACACAAGAACAACTCCATTAAAATAGTGAGGACAACTTTGGATACCATTGAATCAAGAACCAAGTGAATCCATTAAAAACTTTCTCACCAAAATTCATATATGACATTTTCCCACCAACAGTCATGAAGCAACAAGGGCAAATATCACATAACTTTGCATTGCAATCCTATTATAAAACCTTGTAGTTCTAGACACATCAAGGTGAAAGTTCATCGCAAAAATTTCAAAAAATTTTAGAAGGATTATTGTTTAGGATCAATAAGTGATTAGATAACAATTTAGTTATAATTGAGTTCAAGAAGACAGTAGAAGTTGACCATAATGCAAGGGATGTGAAGAAAGAAGTCCTTATTACATTTGAGATTAAGAAGAAAGTAGAAATAGTTCCTATTGCATTTGTATTCAAGTAGGAAGTAGAAGAGCTTCAAGGAATATAAATAGTGCAAAAAAGGTAGATCAAAGCTAATACAAGAGTACAATATCAAGTATTTAAACTACCTCTATCATCATTGGATTCAACAATCAATAATCCTAAAGCAACCATATCATTCTATTGGTAGTACCGGTCATAGATTTCCTTTTCTTCCTTCACATCACACCTTGAAATACATTTCGATTGCCTACACATCCGCAATTGACGTCACATTATATTGGGCTAACTCTACTAAATTTTATGAACTTCTTGTTTCAACTAAAGAGCTAGAAACCTATGCACTTGAACATTATCTAGATCTAACACATTTTCTAATTTCTTGGTCTTCATATAGAAAACATAGATTTGAACCTTTAGAGGAACTAAACGAACACCCCTAAGTGCTTGGATATTAGGACCATGAGGAATAGGGCCAAGATGAATGCACCAATGCATGGTTAGGCCTTGCACGATCATCACAACAGGCTAAGGGTGCACCATTAACAAATTGCATTGTAACACATTTGAATGTGCCACAAAAGCGATAAAAATGGTATTTCAAATATCACTTGTGTAGAACAAGAGAATTAACCTTCACAACCTATCACCCCAATCACCCCATAAATGCAAAAGACTCCATAGTCATAACTAGTTCAAGCACCAACATAACAACAATGCCATCTTCCTATAGTAAAAATACAAAGGTTAGTTAGAATTAACAGAGTATCTAATGCAACTAAACGGGCCAAATGGACATATTAACATTTAAAAGATGTCATGGACGTAATGGGGAGGGGACACATTTCTTTGCAAAAGGTAGCCATGTATTGGAACATTCCACTTACCTCACTTTCAGTTCATCTCAATGGTAGATCCAGAAGTAAGAAAATGGGACCCCAAGGTGTATTAATGTTGTGATGTGTAATGTCATGACGTACGGTATCATAAGGGTGTAAATCCATAGTATACTCTACTAAACAAAAAGACTAAATCCAGTCAAAGGTAAAAACTAATCAACTAAGAAAAGATGCACACACATATATATATAATGCACAAGAAGAGGCTAAGATGAAATTCTCATGTATCCCCCCCAAGACCTGAGCCAAGAAAATCGTGGCATGGTTTGAGTAGAAATCAAGGTGCTATAGGAGAACATGATGAACAGTATCAAATGTCGATGGGAACTTGAGTGAGCTCTGGGTTGAAGCAAAATAGATGGTATCCACCATTATAAATATCGCAAAACAACATCTAATCGGCATCGTCTGTCCTTTGACATACCTGATATGGATAATCAAGTGGAGGAATCCAAGTTAACGTGATGATGGTAGGATTTAAGTTTGGGAGGTGGTAGGGCACACAATTTTTGGAATGATCCCGAATTATGCATCCGTAAGCTCCTTGCAACTCCAACACACCTAAAGGCTTGATTGTCTTAATCCTCAAGATAGTGCGACTAGAAGAAGTGTTTAGAGTATCATTAGGTTGCCGTTAGAGATACACAAAATCACTAACATCAAATTGTTTCACCTTAGGTTTGTAACTACCACCTCGTATGTGTGCATACTATAAGGTGTCTCAATGTTATGCAATGGACAAGTTCTCCATGACCATGGGCATAACCCTCCTGAATAAAGTGTTGAAAATTCAAGCTCAACTAGTTAAGTTTCATTAGTTACTGGAATAGGAAAGTAACTAAGTTACTTTCACAAGGTTAAATTACTTTCGTTACTTATTTTGGTTTGGTTCTTTGTGGTTTGGTCTTATAGTTAAATACCTTGGTGTTGATGGTTTGCTTCTCTTTTCTTCATTACACAAGTTTGTGTATTTCATGTGACAAGAACCTTGGAGAGTTCTTGATGTTGTGTTTTGTGTTGTGAGCATTATGT
>Ga0116227_10013911_pt1 | contig 12466 bp, 13 predicted proteins | sample S1TSphgellanicum_FD_89693 | JGI IMG/M metagenome (GOLD analysis project Ga0116227, IMG submission 89693) | Host-associated microbial communities from peat moss isolated from Minnesota, USA - S1T2_Fb - Sphagnum magellanicum MG | ecosystem: Host-associated > Plants > Peat moss > Unclassified... | reverse complement strand
GCTGCCCTAATTCTTTCGCCTCATTTTTCACAATAAATACTGCAGTATCATATGCTGCTATACCTCTCCCACATTTAAGTGCATATACCTTGGTGAACTCTGCACCAAAGTACAGGATGATAGAAGAATAGTACACCCATGACAACAACAATATCATGGATGCCGCAGCACCAAATGTGGCCGTCATGTTAGAGCTGCCCAGGTAGTACCCAATTGCGAACTTACCTATAATGAACAATACACCAGTAAAGGCAGCGCCCACCAGTGCGTCCCGCCAACTAATAACTGCATCAGGCAGCACCTTGTAGATGACCGCGAACATGAAAGTAACCACCGCAAACAGTATACCTACGTTGAGCACATGAAACAATACTGCATCACTGCTACCCAAAAACTGCTGCAGGCGATCGGTAAGTAGGTCCATCGCGGTATTGATGACCAGGGTAATGAGCAATACGAACCCAACACCTACCACCAGGGAGAACGATAGCAAGCGGTCTGTAATGAGCTTCAGCCAGCTTCTTTTAGGTTTTGTCTTTATAGACCATATGTAATTGATAGATCCCTGTATCTCTATAAAAATGCTGGTAGCACTAAATACAAGCACCACTGCACCTATCACCCCGAACAGCGTTTTGTGCGGTTGCTTGTTCACATTGTCCAGTATGTTCAGTATGGCTTGTGCGCCATCTGCACCTACCAGGCCCTTCATCTGACTAAATATATGCTCAGTGATGTTCTCTCTTTTAAAGAAAACACCCGCCACAGTTATTACCACCAGCAGCAGTGGCCCGATGGCAAAAATGGTAAAGTACGATAGTGATGCCGCAAGCTTGGTCCCGTTATCATCCAGGAACTCACTACCGGCGTCTCTTAATATTCCAAAATATCCTTTTACTGTCTTTAACGTCATTGTATTCCCCTGTTGTGATTGCTATGCAATGTTAATGCCATGCGCGTTACCAACCTACTGTATTAAGCATATGCAAATTGTGTAAATTAATACACAAACTGCATGCAAAAACATAAACTAATATATAAAAATAGCTGGCCTTGTTTTTTACTATATGCATTCATTAAAATTCACAACTATGGCGAAGTATTCAAAAGAAGCATCAAAAAAAGTGGAGACCGAAATGCACGAGATGCACGAAGGCAAACTGAAAAGTGGATCTGGCAAAAAGGTCACTGATCCAAAGCAGGCTATAGCTATTGGCCTATCGGAAGCGCGCAAGGAAGGTAAAAAAGTACCTCCTGCCCCGGGCAAGAAAAGCACTACAAAAAAAGCAGCCACAAAAAAGTCAACGGCTACAAAGAAAACGGCTGGTAAAAAAGCAACTGAGAAGAAGGCTGCTACACCTAAAAAAGCTGTAAAGAAAGTTGCCCCGCGGAAGTCGGCAGCTAAATAATATAGTAATGAAGGCAGAGTTGGGTAAGGGAAACCAGTATTGACGGGTTTCCCTTACTTGCTTAAAGGTCGCCCTTCCTTAGTGTTTCGTAAAGGTCCACTAATTGGTTGATGATAGCTTCTGGCAACTGTCTTACAAAATTTTTATCTATATGTGGGTAGGTAAAACCATTCTCCCAGTATAGGTTATGGTCTGCCCTGGTGCGCAGATCTTCGGGGGCATTTTGGATAAGGCTATTGTAAGCCTCGCTGAATTTCATTCTTTGTTCTTGTACACTCACCATTTCAAAAAAGGATTTAAATTTTCAATGTTACCTTAAAGTTAAGTAATTATTAATTATTGATGACCAAAAACCAAGCCAGTTAACGAAAAATTAAAATATTTTTTTAGACGATATACTAAAATGTACTTTTACAACACTCACCAGTACAACGTATTAACGATTTATCATGCTCATACAGAATATCAAAGTAACCGTAGATGCCCTCCTTTTTAGCCGCGCAGGGCTCGACCTGCAGGTGTTATTGATACAGCGCAAGAACGAACCTGGCATAGGAAAATGGGCGCTCCCCGGTGGCTTTGTAGAAGACGATGAGGACCTGGAGCCGGCCGCCAAGAGAGAATTGGAAGAAGAGACCGGCCTGCGCATACCACCCAATACCCTGCAGCAATTAGTGACCATGGGCACTCCCGGCCGCGATACCCGTTTCCGCACCGTATCGGTAGTGTATTATGCCCTTATAGATAAGAACGACCATACAGTAGCAGGCAACGACGATGCCGCAGATGCCCAATGGTTCGATGTAAAGGAACTCCCCGATATCGCCTTCGACCACGAGGACATCATTATGTACGGACTCAGCATGCTAAAGGGATAACCATACTATATATGTTATGTCAGGTTGCGTTAACATAAGTTCAAAACTGAGCCCATATTCAGCCACCTTTTTTTACTGCGATCCTTCATCGCTTGTAAAAAACCAGTGGCCCACGATCGAGCCTGCTAGCTAACGCAGTAGAGCTAACCCCTAAGCCCGCGGAGCGATCGGCTTTAGGGGCGGCTTTTTTGTTTCTTTTTTGCCGCCAAAAAAGAAATGACAACAAGAGCAAGACCTGAGGGCAATAAAGTTCCGAACACTTATTATAGTAAGACCACCGCAATACTAAACATAAAAAAAGCCATCACGCAAGCGTGATGGCTTTTCTCTATAAAAGAAGCAGGTATTATTCGCCTACTACTTCAAATTCAATTTCAACTATGTTTTCTTTACCAAAGTCTATGCTTGCTTTGTGCAGACCAGCTTCTTTCACTTCATCCATGATAGTGATACGACGGCGGTCTATTTCATAGCCTTTCTGCTCGCGTATAGCGCGTGCCAGTTGTATAGAAGTAACAGAACCAAAGATCTTGCCACTGGTACCTATTTTAGCACCCAATTTTATTGGAGATGCTTTCAGTACTTCAGTTACCTTATTGATCTCGGCCATCAGTTTGTCTTCTTTCTTCTGCTTTTGCTTGCGGCGCTCTTCCAGTATTTTAGTATTGGAATGGCTTGCTTCAATTGCATACTTCTGCGGTATCAGGTAGTTACGTGCGTAGCCAGGCCTTACCTCTACCATTTCATGGGCTCCGCCCAGGTTATCAACGTCTTTTATAAGAATAATTTGCATGAGATCGTTTTTACTTTAAAAGGTCAACAAGATAAGGCAATAATGACATCTGACGGGCTTTCTTCACCGCTACAGCTACCTTACGCTGATACTTCAGCGAGTTACCTGTGATACGGCGTGGCAACATTCTGCCTTGCTCGTTAATGAATTTTTTCAGGAATTCAGCGTCTTTGTAGTCTATATACTTGATCCCCATTTTCTTAAAACGACAGTATTTCTTCTGACGTTTTTCGACGCGTGTTGAGGTAAGGAACTTTATTTCGTTTTGCTTAGCCATTGTTTTTTTCATTAGAAGATTTAAGAAGCTGCTGACTCGATGCCAGCATGTTTGTTACGACGGCGAATACTGTACTCCTGTGCGTATTTGTCAAGACGGGTGATCATATGACGCATAACGTTCTCGTCACGGTTCATCTGGATCTCCAGTTTTGCATTTACATCGCTAGGGGCTTTGTATTCGAATATCCAATAAAGACCTGTGGTCTTCTTTTCAATAGGGTACGCTAATGAGCGTAGGCCCCATGCTTCCTGGTGAACTGACTCGCCACCATTTTCTTTAACGAAATCCGAGAATTTCTTTTGGGCTGCCTTGTAGTCCTCTTCAGCCAATACTGGTGTGAAGATGACCATCAGCTCATAGCCCTGAAGGTTGTTTTCTGTTGCCATAAAATGTTTAAAAAATGATTAAAAATACCCCACTTATCCGGCTGCAACGCATGGGTACCTCCTAATAAAAGGACGTAGCCGGACATAATTTGGGAATGCAAAAGTAAGGGGAATAAAAATATCAACAAAAAAAATTTGAAGAGATCTGCCCAATCAACAGATTAAGAGTAAATATGGCTACAAGTGGGAACACTACTCAATAAAAGAGCTATAGCGAAAAATACAACACAAGCACTATATTTATGTTATGAAGCACCTATTAACCACTCTATGTCTTTGCTTTAGCTACTATATTTCCTTTGCACAACTTCCTACACAGGTAACTATAGATAGTTCCTTTGGGACAAATGGGACTACACGCCTGGCCTCGGTACTTGCATCGAACTATGGCTTGATTGTATTGCCTAATGATAAGATAATAATATTGGGAAGCGATTCTACGACCTTTTTCCCGCAATTGTTAATGATGGATCAGCAAGGGCATTTAGACAAGTCCTTTGGCACGCGCGGTGGCAGAACAATAGATTCGATCAGTGCATATTTTGGTCTCTATTATTTTCAAAATAAAATAGTGGTATTCAAAAGGTTCGCCCAGGTTGTGGGCCAAACCATTAGCCGTTATTTACAAGATGGCTCCCCAGACAGGTCGTTCAATGATAGTGGCTACGTAAATGTGCCTATTTCTGGTGAATATCCTGCATTGCTTGCTACGCAGTCCAACGAAAAATATATTTTATTGGGGTACGATTCCACTCGTAAATATCTCGTAATGCTGCGTTATAACAACGACGGAACCCCGGATCCCTCTTTTTGTAACTGCGATATGGGGATCCATGACACCTCTAGGTCATCATATATAGGCATAAGTGCAGTGGCCGTACAAGCCGATAATAAAATACTGGCTTCTGGGGTAAATGGTGATTATGGAAAGCCCTTCTTACTGCGCTACAATGCTGATGGCACACCAGATAAGAGTTTTATGGTTAACGACAGTGTATCTTATATCTCTAATGGCTATATCTCATCGATACATAAGTTACAATCAGGGAAGATACTGTCATCAGGGTATGTAAGCAACAATACTGGTTTCTACCATTTTATCAGCAGGCTAAATACCGATGGTAGTATTGATAAAACGTTTGGTAATAATGGAATATGCTACATAAGCCTGCCATATGCCTTAGTATTACCTACAAGTGGCGTTTCACACAATATCGCTATACAAACCAATGGAGATATAGTGCTCGGCATCACAAATTACAATTATGCTGGCTATGGACCATCAGTATCGTCTTTTGTGGTAAAATGCAGCGAAAATGGAGTATTGGATACTACCTGGGTAGATAAAGGAATTCTCTATGTATATAACGGCTATGAATCTGTTGCTATCAATGGGTTGGGACTTCAGCTGAATGACGATATTATAGTCACAGGGCTCTCCTATTCAGGACTCTTTGTTTGTAGGTACATTACGCATGACAATGCAGCAAACGTACCAGCGCCATATATAGTAGCCTACCCCACCCCTTCAGCGGGCAAGATCACTTTATACCCCGCTAACTTTAGTGGTACTGCCAGCATTTCCGCATGCGATATACGGGGCAAAACGATGTTTACCCGCTTATGTTCGTTCAGTGCTTTCACCGGTACAGAAATAGATATTTCGACTTATCCATCAGCCGTTTATATGCTCAACATTGTATATACCGATGGCAAAAAACAAACAATAAAGCTATTGAAAAATTAGCCAAGTGATTCGAATACACGATGTTCCGGATGTTCGGAACTACATCCGGAACCACAAATAAGAACCGTTCTGTGAACGGCACTCTCGAAGGTCACTCGTACCCCAAAAACATATCCACACACCACCCCTTACCCCAAACGCCCACCCAGTAAATACCTTCAGCCAACTCACCCACTTAGTTTGTGGATATCAACTCAGCATACCTACAGCTCCATGTCGTACCTTGCTCATAACTGAAGGCGCCCCTATCAGTTGCATCAGTAGGTCAGGCATTTTTTCTACCGGGCAATCGGGCATTTATGCACAAGACCTGCTACAGCATTGCATCACAGCCCAAAACAAAAATGCCTGCTATCGGGCAAAACCGGGCATTCTTGTTATTCCAAAGCCACTCGACGCAGGGGCTTTATTCAAATAATATCTCTTTAACTTTATAAAAAATTCGGAATTGGTATATTTGCAATATGGAACTTCAATCTGAAAAATTAGAACTGATAGGGATGCTGCTGAAAACAGATAGTGCCGATGTATTGAAGAAAATAAGAACCTTACTAAAAAGATCGGCACTCGACGAGACCGATCACCTTCTTTCATCTAAAGCTAACAGGAAGCACCTCGACGAAAGCATAGCACAAGCCAATGCTGGTGCTACTACTACCATCCCTATAAAAGACCTATGGAAGTAGAATTTACTGCGCGATCCCGCGAAGACCTCTTGCACTGGAAAAATTCGGGGAACAAAGTTATCCAAAAGAAAATTACAGCTTTATTGGAGCAAATTTCTTCAACCCCATTTGAAGGGATAGGGAAACCAGAAGCTCTAAAACATGATCTATCTGGTTTATGGAGCAGGCGCATAGATAAAGAACATAGATTGGTGTATAAAATAGAAAACAATAAGATCGTGGTCATTTCTCTTCGATACCATTACGACCAATAATAAATATTGGTCATCCCACTATAACCACATGCCATTCACCTTTTCACATCCATCCGTTGTTTTAATACTCAAAAAGTTGCTCCCGGCTGCTACACTATCAGTTACAGCACTGGTAGCGGGCAGCATAGTGCCAGACTTTGAAGGACTGATGCTCATGGATACCGGCAGAACATTTGCCCACACCTGGCCAGGTGTCTTCCTGTTCGATCTGCCAGTGGGGCTTGCCCTGTGTTTCCTGTGGCACAACATAGTACGCAGCAGCTTTATAGACAATGCACCCCCATTCCTTAAAAAGCGTTTTTTCCGCTATCATAATGTGGACTGGAGCAGCTACTTCCGCAAGCACTGGGTTGCCGTTGTGGTCAGCTTGCTTATTGGCATAGCCACCCACCTGTTGTGGGATCATTTCACCCATTCCAACGGGCATGATGAAGGCCCATGGCATCAGCGCCCTGTTTATGTGCTGGGGCACAAAATGGCCGATTTCATTTTCCGCCAGTACCTCAGCTCTGCGGCGGGTCTCCTGGTTGTTGTGTATTTTCTGGTAAATATGCCCCGCGCGGCTCATGTGCCTGTTGCTCCACGTTCACAGTATTGGTTCATTGTAGCCGCCGTAACTGCCATTGCTATGTTCACTAAACTGGTAGTGGCCCGCACCACTCCATTCATACTTACCCAGGAGAATGTGAACCTGGTAGTAGTGGTTTTTCTATCCTCGTCCATGCTTGCCGTGGTTGTTGCTTCCATTGCCGCATGTATGCGTCCATCAAAAACATAACGTTTGTTGCTGTAGTACCCCATATTCTACCCCTATTGTACCATTTAACAATACTTTATTATCCAATAGCGTTTCATTTTAACATATTCTGTCAACTTTGCTGCTCATTACAATTTATTTATGATCGTTCGTACTGCTCTACTTTCTTTTTTGTTCTCTACTATATGCATTTCTGGGTTCGCGCAAGCTCCTGTCACTGATTCATCAGCCAAACCACAGGTAGCCGATACCAGCCATGCTCCCATTGCCACACCGGTTACCACTACACCTGTTGCCACTCCCAAAAGTGGAACTGTATCAGGCGTAGTGGTCGATAACCAGAACAAGCCTATTGCCTATGCCACCGTTACCCTGCTCCGTGCAGATAGTACCGTAGTAAATGGCGACCTCACTAAAGATGATGGAAGTTTCAGCATAGGCCCAACGGGTACAGGTACTTTTATGCTCAACATAAGTGCCGTAGGACTCAAGTCAAGATTTATACCCAATGTAAAAGTAACACCCGGTGCCATGCAGGTGAACCTGGGTAACGTAAAAGCAATATCATCTAGCAACACACTGAAGAATGTAGAGGTAGTAGCAGAGAAACCCATCATGCAGATGGATGTAGATAAAAAGGTCTTCAACGTAGAAAAGAATATAACTACAGCAGGTGGTAGCGCTACCGATGTGCTGAGCAATGTGCCTGCCGTATCTGTAGATGTAGATGGTACCGTGAGCCTGCGCAACAACAGCAATGTGACCATACTAATAGATGGCAAACCCGCCACCCTGCTGGGCAGCGACCAGGCATCGGCATTACAGAGCCTGCCTGCAAGCAGTATAGAGAGTGTAGAGGTCATCACCAATCCATCGGCCAAGTACGATGCGCAAGGCCCTACAGGTATCATCAACATTGTGACCAAGAAAGATGGCAGGCTGGGTGTGAACGGTAGCGCCACACTGGGTGCTGGTACCGGCGATAAGTACAATGGTGCTTTTAGCCTCAATGTGCGCAAGGGAAAGTGGAATGTATTTTTGAATAGCAATGCCCGCTTCAATAGCAACTACAATAATACCAACACCGATGTACAGTATAAGACCGCCAATGCCCTTAATGGCATGCGCGATCAGACCTTTGAACATTCTCAGCGTCACTTTGATGGATCATTTAACACCGTTGGCGCTTCTTACGACTTTGACAAGAATAACACCATCACCCTTACAGAAAATGTGAATGTGATGAATTTTGGCTACACCGATGTGGCATCAGAATACTCTACAGCAGGCGCCGCTGAAAATAGCAACTTCCACCGCTATTCTAATGCCAACGGTGGTCCTCTTTCTTTATCTACTTCGGTGGACTATAAAAGGAAATTTAAAAAGAAAGGTGAAGAACTGAGCTTTGATGCCACATTCGCAAATAGCAACATCTTCCGCACACAAAACTATATCACTAACTATGGTGTAGATACTATTCCTAAGGTATTCTCAGTCGGGCAGCATGCACCTGGCCAGGGCAATAACCAGACCTTCACAGCTTATGCGGATTATACAGACCCGCTATTCACAAAAAATGGTAAGCTGGGCCTCGGCTTTAAGACGCAGATATACAACTTCACCAGTCACAATAGCCCGTACACAGACACTAGTTTTGTTGGCCCTATAGCCTCTGACGGTAACTACAGGTATTTTGATACTGCACTTGCTACCAATTTTAATTACTCACAGCAGATACATGCAGCCTATATCAACTGGAACGACCAGGTAGGTAAATTCAGTTACCAGGTGGGGCTGCGTGCTGAGTACAGCCACTATGATGGAAGCAACACTGGCGATACTACATTGCACTTTAAACAAGACTATCCCGCTAGTCTGTTCCCATCTGCATTCGTATCTTACCAATTGGGCAACCAGCAGAGTATCTACCTCAATTATAGTCGCCGTACCAACAGGCCCAACTTCTTCCAGTTACTTCCATACAAAGATGTATCTAATCCAGCCATGGTCAATCAGGGTAATCCTGACCTGAAACCGGAATTTATACACAACATAGAATTTGCCTACACAAAAGCTGATAAGCGTGGCGATAACTTTATCATCAGCGCCTACTACACCTATACACAAAATCTGTCAGAACGTGTAACAAGATTGATAACCGGCAACCCTGAAGACTCCGTGTTAGGTATAGCCCAGTTCAAGGACAGGCTGTACAGCACATCACTAAATATTGCATCGGGTACCACCTATGGCGCAGAGCTCACAGGCCATTTCCAGATACTGCCTTTCTGGGATGCAACATTGGATGTGAACGTTTTCCAGAACCAGTTGATCATCGGCAATGTAGATACTGCATTCAAAGCATACGTGTCCAACAACTCTGGCTTTAGCTGGTTCGGCAAAATAAACACCAGCATTAAACTGCCGGCAGGTTTCTCTTTACAACTCAATGGCAATTACGAAAGTGCCAAGCCGTTGGCACAAGGCACGCTTAATGAAGTATACTGGGTAGATGTGGCATTGCGCAAGAACCTGCTGAAGAATAAAGCAACTATTGTACTCAACTGTTCAGACGTCTTTAATACCCGCAAGTACACCTCGACCTACGCTCTGTCGGCCTATAACGAAAGCTACTATCGCGATCGTGAGACCCGTGTGGGCAACCTTACATTCACTTACCGCTTCGGCTCTAACAAGGCAGCCCCGGCAGCAGGTGCTGGCGGCAAACGCGGTAAGAAAGATAGTGACGCAAACAAACCGAACATTCCTAACTCAGACAGTCGCGAGAACAACCTGAAAGAAGGTGATGACAACGACTCTGGCGGGGGACAAGGCGGGGGACCCAAAGGCGGTAGCAGTGCCCAATAATTAAATACTTAGCATTATAAACTGTATTTTTAGGGTCAATCTTTTTTTATGATGAGAACTAAAGCGGGTTTTATTGTTGCACTTCTATTTGCTACACAGGTAGTACATGCCCAGGGCCTGGGTGGCTACTTGAACCAGGCAGAGAATGCTCTGAAGAATAATGGGAATACAGCTCCAAAGTCCGGCAATACCGGCACTGGTACCCAACAAAATAACACTACGGGCAATCAGAGCACCGGTGCAAAGACCGATTTTAGCGGCCTTACTAAAGGTGATATGACCGGCGCCTTGCGCCAGGCGTTGCAGGTAGGAGCCAAGAACGCTTCAGACCGCCTGTCGGCCCCCAATGGCTTTTTTGGCAATGCACTGATAAAGATACTGATGCCCCCCGATGCAAAAAAAGTAGAGAGCACCTTACGTCAGGCCGGCCTGGGCGACCAGGTAGACCAGGCCATTTTGGCTATGAACCGCGCAGCCGAAGACGCATCAGCAAAGGCGGTCCCTATATTTGTTGATGCTATTACCCACATGAGCATACAAGATGCTTTATCTATACTACAAGGTGGCAATACCGCTGCAACTGCATACCTGAAGACCAAGACCTCTCCGGCACTTACAGCTGCCTTCCGTCCGGTCATAGAAGCATCGCTTAAAAAAGTACAAGCTACCCAATACTGGAACGAGGTATTTAGCACCTACAATAAATTACCCCTGGTACGCAATAAGATCAACCCCGATCTGCCGGCCTATGTTACAGATCGTGCACTCAACGGTCTGTTCGTAGCCTTGTCTGAAGAAGAAGCTAAAATAAGGCTCGACCCTGCTGCCCAGGTATCAGACCTGCTGCGCAAAGTTTTCGGTAAGAATTGATTTTTTCATCCATCTAAACATAACCTATGAAAAAGAACCTGCTTTTGTTATCGGCCGCATTGATGCTTACCATAAGCGCTATGGCCCAGTTCCCTTATACTGTGACCACCCTTACCGGCCAAACCTATACGCCACTTACGGGCGCTACCAGTTTTAATGGCAATACCATATGGTACGGGCAAGAGAATTACCTGGTCACCATGCCTTTCACTTTTAAATACGGCTCTATAGCTACTACCAATTTTGGGTTGTTCAATGAAACAGGTTTTGCATCAGATACAGCAAATGTAGTTTCGCTTTTCACCACTATTTATACTGCTCTGGCAGATAGGGGTGCACTAGGCTCAACTTCACTTTCGCCCCTCCGCTATACTGTGACCGGTACTGCACCTAACCGTATATTTAAGGCCGAGGTATTCAATGCCGGTTTTATTTATGAGTACCAGACATACCAAACTCTAAATGATTCTGTCGATATGCAGATCTGGTTGTACGAGACCAGCAATGTGGTAGAATATCGTTTCGGTCCTTCAAAGGTGACACATCCTCTGGACTATTTCAGCGCCAACGGATACGACATCATTGGCTTCATCCCCAACGTAGATCTGAATAACGGTCCTACGGGTTATTATTATTACCTCACAGGTAGCAGCACTAACCCTACGGTAGACAGTACTTCAGACTTTAACAACGAACCTCCGGGCGGAATTACCACCTACCCCGCTAATGGTACGGTATATCGGTTCGCACCAAAGACCTCAGGCATAGGCAATGTGGCCAAAACACTCGATGGTATAACTGTATATCCATCAATGGCACATGGTACGGTTTATGTACAAAACAATTCCAGCCTGGAGACTACTTATCAGGTGCTTGCCGCAAATGGCGCAATGGTAGCTGGCGGTACACTGGTACGTGGGACCAACGGGATAGACATTAGTGCACTAGCAGCGGGTATGTACCTGGTAAAGGCTGTGAATAGCGAAGGACAAGGCGTTTATAAGTTTGCTAAAGACTAATGCGGCACCTACACAGAGCTATGATTTAATATTTTGGTCATTTTATATTAAGAAATAATAGTATTATTTTGCAATTGCTTCACGCAACGGCGTGATCGTACCTGAAATAAAAAAAGTGGTTATGAACGAGTCAGCACAAATGAGCCTTACGTCCTGGTGGAACGATGTTGCTTTTGATGGTAAAGAGAATTTTACCCTTGGCGAAAATGGAGAGATCATACTGAACTATGATGGTAAACAACGCACAATAACTACAGTGGCCCCGGAAACTGCGGAAGCCGTATGGAAAGCACTAACAGACAAGTTTGCTGAAGTGGAGGCCCGTGCCAAAGAACTGGAACTGGAATGGGTAGCTGCCGACGACAAACTAAAACTACAGGGCAAGGTAGAACGCTTTAAAGACTACCTGCAGCATGCAGTGGCGGTAGGCAACTACGGCCCGTTGCTGGCACTGGTGAACGAGCGCGACAACACACTACACGAACTTACCGAAGAGAACTATAAAGAGCGCCTGAAGGT
>Ga0116227_10013910_pt1 | contig 12466 bp, 9 predicted proteins | sample S1TSphgellanicum_FD_89693 | JGI IMG/M metagenome (GOLD analysis project Ga0116227, IMG submission 89693) | Host-associated microbial communities from peat moss isolated from Minnesota, USA - S1T2_Fb - Sphagnum magellanicum MG | ecosystem: Host-associated > Plants > Peat moss > Unclassified... | reverse complement strand
TCGTATCCGCAATGGCTGGTCGGTGCGATCAAGCAGGATTGGCCCGCGCGCTGGCGCGAAGTGCTCGCCGCCGGCAACGAGCAAGGGCCGCTGAGCTTGCGCGTGAATCACCGCCTCAACACGCGCGACGATTATCTGGCTGCGCTGGCCGGCACCGGTATCGCAGCACAGTCCATCGACGACGCCAGCGATGCCATTGGCCTGCTCGAAGCGACTTCGGTGGAACTCGTGCCCGGCTTCGGCGAGGGCCGCGTTTCAGTGCAGGATGCGTCCGCGCAGCTCGCCGTGGATTTGCTGCAAGCGCAGACCGGGATGCGCGTGCTGGATGCCTGCGCCGCACCTGGCGGCAAGACCGCGCATCTGCTCGAACATCACGATCTCGGGCAACTCATTGCGATCGATCGGGACGGCCGCCGCTTGCAGCGCGTACGCGAAAATCTGCAACGGCTTGGCCTCGAAGCCATACTCATTGCTGCCGATGCGGCTGCGCCCGAAATCTGGTGGAACGGCGTGCCGTTCGATCGTATTCTGCTGGATGCACCCTGCTCCGGCACGGGTGTGATCCGGCGTCATCCGGATATCAAATGGCTGCGCCGCGAAACAGATATTGCAGCACTGGCGAAGCAGCAACTGAAGCTGCTGAAGGCGCTCTGGCCCTTGCTGGTGACCGGCGGTGAACTGCTTTACGCGACATGTTCGATCCTGCGGGCCGAAGGCGAAGATGTGCTGCGCGAATTTCTGGCGACACAGATCGATGCGAGTGAATCGTTGATCGACGCACGCTGGGGCGAAGCCTGCACTATCGGCCGGCGCCTGCCGCCGGGCGGACATTTCGATGGCTTTTATTACGCACGTCTGCGCAAACAGTAGCCGCGCGGCGAGCTGCAATAACAGCGGTTATTGCAATCTGCTACGAAAATCGCAGCAAGTATGCCGGAATCACATTGCCGATATCGCGGCAGCCTAAATCAAAAAAACTTGCGCCAGCGGAACCAGATGAAGGTCGCCACGCCCACGCCGAAAATCAAAATCAGTGCGATGAAATAACCGGCCGGCCATTCCAGTTCCGGCATGTTCTTGAAGTTCATGCCCCAGATTCCGGTGAGCAGCATCATCGGCATGAATACCACCGAAACCACCGTGAACACTTTCATGATTTCGTTCTGGCGCTGCGATTGCGCCGAGAAATGAATCTGCACCGCGGCTTCGAGATCGCGTTCCAGACCGGACACATGATTGCGCACACGGGTGACGTGATCGACCAGATCGCGCACGCGCACTTGCAGCTTGTCGTCCCAATCGAAAATCGTATTGCGGCGCCAGCCATCGAGCGCTTCCAGCTGATCTTCAGACAGCGTTTCCAGACGCCGCGCGAGGCGGCGGCCTTCGAGCAACGCGCGCCAATCGTCGTGATCGTTGTTGGGCGAAAGCAGCACATCCTGCAACTCGGTGAGGCGCGCGTCGAGCACTTCGCGCACTTTCAGATAACGATCGACCATCGTGTCGAGAATGTAATAAGCCAGCCCCACCGCGCCACGCGGCGACTTGCCTTTCGGCCCACACATTTTCTGCTTGAGCAGATTGAAACTGATGTTGTCCTCGGCGCGCACGGTGACCAGCAGGCGCTCGAACATGAAGAACGCTGCGGTACGGGTTTCCAGCGGAAAGGGATCGTCGTTCGGTCCCAGCCCCTGAAAAATCAGCATGTCGTATTCGGTAGTGCCATCGAAAAACGAACCATGCGAGGGCGACATCGAATCTTCCAGATGCTGCAAATCGACCTCAATATTCAATAAACGCCGCGGCCATTCTTCCCAGCCCTGCGCCTGCTCGCGGGTAAAATCGAGCCAGATGAAACCCTCATCCGGCATATGCTCCAGCGCGTTGTAACGAATCGGTGGCTGGCCGGGCAGCAGGTGAAAAATTTCCATTGTTGGAATGCTTAAGCCAGAACCGATGATTGCCGATGATCAACTTGCTTCGATTGTCGCAGCGCACGGCTCCGCTTGCCAATCGCGCATCCGATTCAAGCAAACACCCGTGTTTACTGGCATCTACTCGAAGCCTTTTTCCGGGTCGATGGTCTTCAGGCGCGTGAAGAACTCATTCAGCAAGTCCTCCAGCTTGGCCTTGATTTCGGCGGGATCGGCAACACCGTAACGCTCAACAGTGGCATCCGGTTCCGGCAGCCAGCCGCGATACGGATACGGCGCTGCGGCGGTAAAAACACGGCGCAATTCGATGCGGTGCAGAAAAGTGAAACGGCCGGTTTCCGAATTGCTCGGAATCGCCTTGCTATAGATGCTGACCTTGACCTTCGGATCGTTCGGGATGTTATTGCCCACCGCAACCGCGGCCGCATTCACGGCCGCGCGCAGTTCCTGCTCGCTCACCACGGAGCTATCCGATTTCACCTTCAATTCGAACGCCTGCGCGGAAGTCGCAGCACTCAATAGCAGCACGGCCAACAGCGATAGCTTGCTCATCACGCTCACTCCTGATGCCCGCTTGCCGCAGCGGACTTTACGGTCTCAATTGAAACGGCGGAAGCGCGAGCGGCCGCGCGCATGCGAAGCCGTTCGCGCCCTGGATACCAGACAACTCTGACTTGCCGATTACTTCAACAGGTCTTCGATCGCAGCGCGCTCTTCGCGCAGTTCCTTGTCGGTCAAATCCATCTTGTCGCGCGAGAACGCATCCACCTCCAGGCCCTGCACGATTTCATACTGGCCATTCTTGGTGATGACCGGATAGCCATACACCACACCCGGCTTGATGCCGTAGCTGCCATCCGAAGCCACACCCATGCTTACCCATTTGCCGTTGCTGCCGAGCGCCCAGTCGCGGATGTGATCCACCGCCGCCGACGCCGCCGAAGCCGCCGAGGACGAACCGCGCGCCTTGATGATCGCCGCACCGCGCTGCTGCACGGTCGGGATGAAATCGCTTTCCACCCAGCTCTGCTCGACCAGCGTCTTCGCCGCCTTGCCCTTCACCGTGGCGTGCGTGATATCCGGATACTGCGTAGCGCTGTGGTTGCCCCAGATGATGAGCTGATCGACATCAGTAACGGCTGCATCGGTCTTCGCAGCGAGCTGGCCCGCAGCACGGTTGTGATCGAGCCGCACCATCGCGGTGAACTGCTTCGGATCGAGACCTTTGGCATTCTCGCGCGCGATCAGCGCGTTGGTGTTGGCCGGGTTACCGACCACCAGCACGCGCACATCCTTGCTCGCCTTCGACGCCAGCGCCTTGCCCTGCACCGAGAAAATCGCGGCGTTGGCAGTGAGCAGGTCCTTGCGCTCCATGCCGGGACCGCGCGGACGCGCGCCGACCAGCAGCGCGTAGTCGGTGCCTTCAAACGCTTCTTCGGGTTTGTCGGTGGCGACGATGCCGGCCACCAGCGGAAATGCGCAGTCCACCAGTTCCATCACCACGCCACCGAGCGCGCCGAGCGCCGGCGTGATTTCCAGCAGCTGCAGAATCACCGGCTGATCCGGGCCGAGCATCGAACCGCTGGCGATGCGGAACAGCAGCGAGTAGGAAATCTGGCCGGCGGCGCCGGTGATGGTGACGCGAACAGGCTTCTTCATGCGGAACTCCGTGAATGACATTGACGTTTACGCCGGGCGTCATCAACCGCGAATCCCGGCAGCTTTGACAAAGCTCTTTTGAGCGCGCGAGATTTTAGCCTGTCTGCTGCTTATAGGGGATTTGGCTGCACCGCCATCAATTGCGCATATGCGCTCGCAGATGCTTCGGTAGATGCGAGGCGAAACTCGCCATTGCGGCCTGATAGCTTTAATTCCGCCTCTGTGGGGCGTCTTACTTTCTTTGCTTATGCAAAGAAGAGTAAGCAAAGAAAGCACACCCTCGGGATTGCGCCCGCTACGCGGGTGCCTCTGCGTCTCTCGCGCAGCAGGGGACGTGCTGACGGGACATCCTTGTCCCGGCGCCACTCGATCGTCATTCATAACGATCGCTTCCCGTTTGCGCTGCGATACTCGGCGACATCCAGAGGTGACCAACCTTGAAAGCTAAAAACGAAAGGGCTTTTGATTGACCTACCCCCTTGAATGCGCCGAGCATCGCAGCGCGCGATGGCAGCTTCGCATAGCATCTACGGGGGCACGCGCGTGGGCAGATGAAGCCGCCCACCTTACAGTTTCTCGAAACGATGGAGGTCGGGTGACTACTGCACGCACTCCAGCAAATAAAAACACTTACCTCTGGGTGGCGATTGTCATCGCCGTCATCATGTTTGCCGGTTTCTCGCGCAATTACTATCTCAGGGCGTGGATGGGAACGCGCGACATAACATTAATGGTTCAAATCCACGGAATGATTATGACATCCTGGGTCCTGGTTTTTGTGATCCAAGCGCTACTCATCGCCAAGCATAGAGTCGACTTGCATCGCAGGCTGGGGATCGTTGGTGCGGCATTGGCTGCTGTGGTCGTTACGCTCGGCATCGCTACCATTGCCGACTCCATTGAGCGACAACAACCACAAGCAAGTGTCAAACTTTTCGGCCAACTCTTCGTCGCTTTCGATGGAGTCATGCTGCTGGTTTTTGCTTGTTTGACTCTAGCCGCCTTGATTAACCGTCAACGCCCAGAAACTCATAAACGCCTGATGTTAGTAGCGATGATTAGCTTACTTCCGCCGGCTTGGGGGCGTCTCGTGGCAAACATTACTCATCAGAACATTGAGTTAATAGTGCTCGGACTGATGTATATCAGTGTGCTCTCTTGCCTATTCGCGGATACTTGGCGCTATCGGCGCTTGAACCTGGCGTTTGCATTAGCCGGCTCGGCTTTGATTGCAGCCAATCAATTGACTTACTTCGCTCAGATTAACGCTCCATAACGACATTACAGCCGCGATGTAGCGTGCGTTCTGCGGGGACATTGTCCCGCCTGCTGTGAGTCACCCAAGATTAGAACAAAGAGCTTTGGCTAAATGCTTATCCAGCCGCTGCCAGCACCGCTCGCGGCGGCGAGTTCAGCACTCGCCGCAAACTCAGCCAGCCGGTCAAAGTAACGATAAGGCAGCCCGACAACGCACCTGCAATCAGCAGCACTGGCCGCGGTCCATAAGGCAGATCGAACACCTGCACCGCCAACACCCAGGCGATGGCTTGCGCGGCGATGGCGGCGACACTGCCGGCGAGCAGGCCCAGCACGGCGTATTCCGCCAGCAAACCTTGCAGCACCACGCGCGACGACGCGCCGAGTGCGCGCAGTACGCCGGTTTCGCGTACACGCTCGGCACGCGAGCCTTCGATCACTGCGAGCATCACGACGAGGCCGGCGAGCAGCGTGAACAGCAGCACCAGTTCGAGCGCACGGACGACGCGATCGACGATGTTACGCACCTGTGCCAGCGCAGCATCGAGATCGAGCGCGGTGACGTTCGGAAACTGCCGCACCAATTCGCGCAGCAGATTGCGATTTTTCTGCGTGCCGGCGGCATCCTCCGGCGCGGCTTTCGGCAGATAAAAACTGGTGACCCATTGCACCGGCGCTTCGGCGCGATCCGCACTCGCGGGCGCATCGAGCACGCCAGGTGGCGTCATCATGAAAAAATTCGGTTTGAAACTGTCCCAATGAACCTTGCGCAGATCGTGCACGGTGAGCGAATAATTTTGGCCGGCGATGTCGAAATCGAGTGTGTCGCCGAGCTTCAGCTTTAGCCGCTTGGCGGCATCCTGCTCGATCGATAGCCAGGGTTTTCCGGCATCGGCGGAAGTCCAGAATTCACCGGCGATGAGTTGATTGTCGGCGCCGAAATGATTGGTCCAGGAAAGATTGAATTCACGATTGATCCAGCGCTTGGTTTCGGGATCTTCAAACGCGGCTTCGGTGACCGGCTGATGATTGATCGCGGTGAGATGCGCGCGCACCATCGGCAGCAGCGGCAATTGCGGATAGCCTTGGGCGATGAAGAACGCCTGCAAGGGCTCGCGCTGCTCGCGCTGGATGTTGATGAGAAATTGATTCGGCGTATCCGCCGGCAGCCGGTTGCGCCAGGTGCCAAGCAAATCCTGCCGCACGACGGTGACCAGCAGCAGCGACAGCAGAGCAACGCCGAGCGCTACGGTTTGCGCCACGGTATCCGGCCCGCGCCGCGCCAGATTGCCGAGACCAAATCGCCAGGCCACGCCGGTGCGTTTGCGCAAAGGCCGAAGTATGCGGATCAAGACCCAGGCGAGCAGCGCCAGAATCGCAGCCGTGATTACGGCACCGATGGCGATGAAGGTGGCGAGCTTGATATCGCCCGCCTGCAACCACAGCAAGGCGCCCACCGCAGCGAGTGCGGCGAAGGCACTGACGCGCGCGCTGTTGCTCGCGGTGGCCGCGCGTTGCAGCACGCGCACTGGCGGTGTGGCTAACGCGGCGATTACCGGCGGCAGCGCAAAGCCGGCCAGCATCAGCAGGATCACGCCAAGCGATAACAGCAGCGGCCACGGGCTGGGCCACGGCAGCGCCACGCCCAGCACGGGCGCGACCACGCGGCCAAGCAGTTCCTGTGCGACCGCGCCGAGCAGCACGCCGCTGCCGCCCGCGATCACGCCGAGCAACAACATTTGCATCAGCAGAGATTGCGATAGAAATCGGCGGCCGGCGCCGAGCGTTTTCAACAACGCCACTTCATCGCGCAGACGCGCGCCATATTGACGCGCCGACAAGGCGACGGCGGCCGCAGCGAGCAGCAGCGTCATCAGCACGGCGATATCGAGAAACTGGCGTGCGCGCGTCAGCGATTGCTTGAGTTCCGGCCGCGCATCTTTCGGCGTAACCAGCCGCATGCCGCGCGGTAATTCCAGTTTGTTGAGGGCCGCGATCTGCGCGCTGCTGGCGCCGAGCAGTTCGACATATTGCACGCGGCTGCCGGGGCCGATCAGCCCACTGGCATCGAGGTCTGCCGCGTTCATCATCAGCTCCGGCGCGAGATTGGCGAAGGTGTTGCCGCGGCCGGGTTCGTCGACGATCACCGCGGTTGCAGTCAAGGCGATCGAACCAACCTGCAGCTGCGCTCCATTACCCAGACCAAACATCGTCCACAGTTTTGCATCGACCCAAATCTGGCCGTGCGGCGGCACGGCGTTCGCAGCATGCGCAGGTGCGAAGGGTTCGTCGCTGACGAGCAGATCGCCGCGCAGCGGATAGCCATTTTCGACCGCCTTGATCGAAGACAGCTGCGTGACTTCATCGGCATTATCTTGACTGACTGATACATTTTTATCTGGCGCCGCGACTTTGGTGACGACGCTGGGAAACTCTGCGGTGGCGACCGCTCGCACATCGTCCGCGCTTAATTTCTGCAGCAATTCTGTGGGCAACGGCGTGCTCGAACGGATCACCGCATCCGCGCCGAGTGCATCACCCGCGCTATGATCAATCGCCGACAGCACGCGATCGGTGAACAGGCCAACGCCGCTGGCCACCGAGGCGGCGATTGCCAAGGCCAGCGCCAGCACGCGCAGATCGCCGGCACGCAAGCCGCGCCGCAGTGTTGCGAATGCGTGACGCGCGGCGGCAGGAAACGAGGCGCGGCGTAGCGTGCCTATCGAATTCGCCGAAGCCGCCGGGTCGACTACCGATGTCGTCACGTCCGTCATAAGCGCGGCCCCGCGCTGCGTTCCACCAGTTTGCCGGCTTCGAGCGTCACTGTGCGTGCGCAACGCGCGGCGAGCTGCTGATCGTGCGTAACCAGCACCAGCGTAGTGCCGCGCGAGCGATTCATCGCAAACAATTGTTCGATGACGGCAGCGCCGGTGGCGACATCGAGATTGCCGGTCGGCTCATCCGCGAACAGGATCGAAGGGCTGGCAGCGAATGCGCGCGCGAGTGCGACGCGCTGCTGCTCGCCACCGGAAAGCTGATGCGGATAGTGTGTGATGCGCGCGGCGAGACCGACCTGCGTCAGCATGTCCTGCGCGCGCTGATCGGCATCTTCGAGGCCGGCGAGCTCGGCTGGCAGCATGACGTTTTCGAGCGCGGTCAAACCGGAAAGCAACTGAAACGACTGGAACACGAAACCGACGCGGCCGGCACGCAACTGCGCGCGGCCATCTTCATCGAGTGCCGACAGCGATTGCCCCGCCAGGCGCACATCGCCGCGCGTGGGCGAATCGAGGCCCGCGAGCAGCGACAACAGCGTGGTTTTGCCAGAGCCGGAGCGGCCGAGAATTGCGACAGACTCGCCGGCCGCGATATGCAGATCGAGATCGTCGAGAATGGTCAGCCGGGCGCCGCCGCTGATAATCTCCTTGCAGATTTTTTCGGCGACAATCGCAGGCGCTTGTGTGTTGTCGTCCCGGCTCAATACATGGTTCATGATTAAATTTTCGTGGTGCAATTTGTGGGTGCCGGCAAGATTCGCAGCACCCGGCCTATGCGGCCTGCTGCTCAGCCTGAACGCTGCGGCCGCGCCGGCCTTGATGGTATTCGGGGACAGCATCAGCGCGGGTTTCGGGCTCGATCCAGGCAGCGGCTGGGTTGCGCTATTGGACACCAAATTGAAGGCACAAAGTTCGCCGGCCTTGAAAAACTGGTCGGTGGTGAATGTTTCGGTTTCAGGCGAAACCACCAGCGGCGGCTTGGCGCGGCTGCCCGCTGCGCTGGCGCAATATCATCCGCAAATGCTGTTGATCGAACTCGGCGGCAACGATGGCCTGCGTGGTCAGCCGATCGCGGCGATGCGCGCGAATCTGGAAAAAATGATCGCGCTCGGCACCGCCGCAAAAGCGCAACCGGTGCTGATGGAAATGCGCATTCCGAGCAATTACGGGCCGCTGTATACCGATCAATTCACCAAGACTTTCGCCACGGTTGCGCAGGCGCAACATGTTGCGCTAGTACCATTTTTCTTGATGCCGCTGGCGGTCGACGGCGCACGCTGGTTTCAGGACGACGGCATTCATCCGAACGCGGCGGCGCAGCCGTTGATGCTCGATGCAGTGTGGCCGACGCTGCAACCGCTGCTGGCGAAATTGGGCGCGGTGGCGGTCCGATAATTGCTGCGTTATCCGCGGGGTTTTGTATCATTCGATCAGGGGAGTGCGAAAAGCCAGCGGCAAATCGCACTCGATGATTTCCAGTTCGGAAAGCCTCTGCCTGCGGCGAGTCTGCATCCTCGGGTGCACTTCGTCCGTAGACTCTGAAATGCTCGCTACACGGCCACAGGCCACGCTACGTCCATCATGAAAATTGCGGTTATCGGCACCGGCATTTCGGGTCTCGGCGCCGCTCATTTTCTCGCGCGCCGGCACGAGATCACCGTGTTCGAACAGGATGGCCGCGCCGGCGGCCATACCAACACTTTCGATTTCGTCACACCGCGCGGCACGCTCGCCATTGATACCGGTTTCATCGTCTGCAACCCCGTTAATTATCCGAACTTTTATCCGTTCCTGAACGAGCTGGGCGTGCGCTTGCAGGACACCGATATGTCGCTCGGCGTGTCGGTGGAAGAAGGCCGCATCGAATGGGCGGGCGACGAGAATCTGGCGAAGATTTTTGCGCAGCCGAGCCTGATGTTTTCGCCGACGCATATCCGCATGCTGCTGGCGGTGATGCGGTTCAACAAGCAGGTAAAGCAGCTGCTCGCGGACGATCAATTGCCGGATATCACGCTCGGCGAATTTCTCGAAATGAATGCCTATCCGATGGCCTTGCGCGTGCGCTATGTCGCGGCGATGGCGGGGCCGATCTGGAGCACTTCGACCGCCGGCGTAATGGAATTTCCGTTTCCCGCGTTCGCCCGGTTTTTTGAATCTCACGGCCTGTTGAATGTATATGAACGGCCGCAATGGCAAACCGTGGCGGGCGGCTCGCGCACCTATGTGCAGAAGCTGCTGGCGAAGTTCGGCGGCGAGATTCGGCTGAACGCGAAGGTACTGCAACTGCGCCGCGAAAATGGCGGGGCTTTCATTACCACTTCGGCAGGCGAGGAGCGTTTCGATGCGGTGATCTGTGCTGCGCATTCGGATCAGGCGCTGGCCTTGCTGAAGGATGCGAGCGAAAGCGAGCGTACGATTCTAGGCAAGGTGCCTTACGCGAAAAATCGCGCTTATCTGCACACCGATAAAACCCTGCTGCCGCGCCGCCGCTGGGCCTGGAGCAGCTGGAACGCGATTCTGAAATCCGATGCGCTGACCGATGAGCCGATCGGCGTAACGTACTGGATGAACCAGTTGCAGCGCCTGCCGAAAGCCATCACCGGCGACACGCAATACATCGTTTCGCTGAATCCGCCGCGGCTGCCGGATCCGGCGAGCGTGCTGTACGAAGTCGATTACGAACATCCGCAATACAACCCGGAGACGATTCAGGCGCAGGCGCGGCTGGCGGAAATTCAGGGCCAGCGGCAGACCTGGTGGGCCGGCGCGTGGACGGCGTATGGCTTCCACGAAGACGGCTTCAAGTCCGCACTGCGCGTGGTCGCCGGGCTCGATCGTGATTGCCTGCCGCCTTACACCAGCGGGATCGATTTGAAACCGCCGGCTGCGGGCGCCATCAACGCGCCGGTCGATTCTGCCGCGCCGGTGTTGGCATGAGCGAAATTTCGCGCAATCTCGATCATGGCGATCTGCGCGCCGTCGCCGCCTGGCGCGACGACGCACCCGCGCCGCGCGATCCTGAATCTGCCGACCTACAGCCTTCCACGAAGCCAGCGGCCGCAGTTCTCTACACCAGCCGCGTAATGCACCGGCGCCTGATCGCACCGCTGTATCGCTTCGTTTATCGCGTGTTTTATCTGCTGCTGGATGTCGATCGCATCGACGAAGCCGCGCAGGATTTGCGGCTGTTCTCGCACAATCGTTTTAACCTGCTGGCGTTCCACGATAGCGATCACGGCCTCGGGCAGCCGGGCAAGCTGCGCGTCTGGGCGGAAGGAGTGTTGGCCAATGCCGGCATTGCGCTCGACGGCGGCCGCATTCGTCTGCTGGTGCTGCCGCGGCTGCTCGGTTTCGCGTTCAATCCGATCAGCCTCTGGTATTGCGAACACCGCGATGGCCGCTTGCGCGCGGTGATCGCCGAGGTGCGCAATACCTTCGGCGAGAAACATGGTTACCTGCTCGCATCCGACGGTCAGCCGATGCCGTATGACACCATGCACGAGAAAGAAAAATGCTTTCATGTGTCACCTTTTTTCGATCTGGTAGGGCGCTATCGATTCAGCCTGAATGAGCCTGCCGAGCACTTGCGGGTGTTGATTCACGAAACCCGCGAAGGCGTGCCCGTTCTAGACGCCACGCTGGCCGGCGAACGCCTCGGCTTGACCGATTCCGCTATCGTGAAACTGGTGTTGGCGATGCCGTTGATGACGCTGAAAGTTGTTGCCGGCATTCATTGGGAGGCTTTGAAAATCTGGGCACGCGGCGGGCGCTTCCATCGGAAGCCAGCGCCGCCGGATGTGCCGGTCAGTTGAACAGGTGAGTGGAGATGAAACCAGACAATTTCGACAAGCAGGACTCGCTCGACAAGATCATGAGCCGCGATGGTTTTTCGCCGGACTTGCCGCGCGCGTTTTCCGTACAGGCGAACCCCAGCACGAAAGGCCTCTCGCTCGGCCTGAAAATCCTGATGTACATGCTTTCCGGCATAAAAATTGGCACGATGGACATCACGCTGCCGAACGGTGCCACGCGTCATTTTGAAGGCAGCGAGCCGGGGCCGCATGGCATCTGGCACATCAAGAGCGAGCGGCTGGTCGGCCATTTGCTGCGCTCGGGCGAAGTCGGCATCGGCGATTCCTATCTCGAAGACTGCTGGGATTCGCCGGACCTCACGCGGCTGCTGCAAGTGATGTTTTTCAACGAGCCTTATTACAAGGGTCCGTTCGAGAAAAACTGGCTCGGCCGCGTGCATGGCTGGTGGCAGCACCAGCGCCGCGCCAACACCAAGGTGAAGGCGAAAAAGAACATCGAATATCACTACGATCTCGGCAACGAGTTCTACAAGATGTGGCTCGACGAAACGATGGCGTATTCGTCCGGCATGTACATCGAGCCGAACGAAACGCTGATGGATGCGCAGATCAACAAGTTCAAGCTGATGTACGAGCGGCTTGAGTTGAAGCCCGAACATACGCTGCTCGAAATCGGTTCCGGCTGGGGCGGTTTTGCGATTTATGCGGCGACGCATTCCGGCTGTCGCGTGCATTCGATCACGCTGTCGCAGGAACAGCTCGCCGAAGCGCGCATCCGTGCCGAGAAAGCCGGCGTTGCGGATCGCGTCACTTTCGAGATTCGGGATTACCGCGATGTCGTCGAAAAATACGATCGCATCGTTTCGATCGAGATGTACGAAGCGGTCGGCGAGAAATTCTGGCCCGGTTATTTCGCTACCATTTCCAACGCGCTGAAGCCCGGCGGCAAGGCTGCGATACAAGGCATCACCATCGATCCGGCGCGTTTCGACAACTATCGCAGCAAGCGCGATTTCATCCAGAAATA
>Ga0116227_10013907_pt1 | contig 12468 bp, 6 predicted proteins | sample S1TSphgellanicum_FD_89693 | JGI IMG/M metagenome (GOLD analysis project Ga0116227, IMG submission 89693) | Host-associated microbial communities from peat moss isolated from Minnesota, USA - S1T2_Fb - Sphagnum magellanicum MG | ecosystem: Host-associated > Plants > Peat moss > Unclassified... | reverse complement strand
TTGAAATATGTTGATTATGTTGAAAAGGGTATTCATAGTTTCTTAAAGTTTCTATGTCTTAGTGCAATAGTGTTAAAGTCTTAATTTAATGAAAATATTGTTTAAAAAATAGAGTGTCAATCTAAACCCACTGTAGAATTGTTAGAATCAATTAGTCTAGAATGCACAATGAAAAAGAATGATGATTAATCTAGAGAACAACCAAATACAATAGTGAAAAAAGTAAAAAAGGACACCAACATAAAGGTTAAGGTAGAGGAGACAAGTGATGAGTGCAACATTGTTATTATAGACAAGCTTTATAGTGAATGGTACAAGAAGTTCTCGTGTTACTATTATCTGGCTACAAACATCCCAAAACAACTAACAACTAGTAGAAAATTAAGATCTCACAAGTTTCCCCAAGTTCGTTTGAATCGTGGCTTTCAATTCACACTAATAACCTGCACAATATCAACAAATGAAAATTTAGTTTGGGTAGATTTATTAGATTTCTATGATTTAATAAAATTTTCAAGATTTTAGAACATTCTTTTGACACACATCCATAACTAATAGAATTTATCTGGTCTTGGTCTAATTTTAAGAAAACCTAAGGTATATTTTTTGCTGGGGGTAAGGCGTGAACCCCTAGTCCATTGGTGGCTAAGGGTAGGAGTATTTAATCAACCATGATGTTGAATGTCCCTTACAAAAGGAGGATTAGTGCTATTCATCAAGAAATGCTAACAAGGAGAATGTTCATCCACAATCTACACAAAACAATGGTTATAGACTAGTCAAAACAAACAAGATTACAAGGGGCAAGTGGACAATTGAAGCCTTATAAGAGGCTATGGATACAATGGAGAGTGGCTTCACATCATTGCAGAAGGCCAACTAAACTTGGAATATACCCCTCACATCCTTGTCAAATCACCTCACTAGTAAGACAAGATCCATGGAACATGGGCCACCAAGTGTGTTAACACATGAAGAAGATCTAGCAATAGTTGGCTAGATACTTGACATGCAAAATTGTGGGCTCTTAATAACATTAGAGTAGTTCAAACTAAAGGTAGTAGAATTCACACAAACCTGCCCTACACCATTCAAGGATGGGATTCTTGCATACTCTTTGTGGTATTGGTTCAAACATACCATCCAAAGTTAACAATTCAACTTGCAAAAGGATTAGAGGTTTGTAGAGTTCAAATACTCACAAGTGAATCATGCAACTCACTTTACAGAAAACTCCAATCATTGAATGATCAACATAAGTATTTAACAATTCACATCTGGAACTCAAATGATACATGTTTCCAAGTTGGGCAATGGTTAGGAACTAGAGTGCTAGCTAAAAGAGGCTCACAATAGGTATACAACACTATTCATAAATCTTGAAAATGGTTAATTATAAATGTTGTTATCAACATTAAAAGAGGTTTTCTATCATGATTTTACATTTTTAGAGGTGAAAAAATTAAAAAAAGTTACATCAAAGATTATAAACTTAGAGTTTATATGGTTGTGCAAAAAAGGCATGGATGACTTGTGTTCTGTTCAAGGAGTTTTTTTCATTTTTTATGAAGTCAATCCTTGGTGGCGTATCGCAATCTAATCGCCATTTACTTATCTTAAACGGGCATGGCTCACATGTTAGTTTAGAAGCTATAGAGTAGGCTTCACAGTTTGGCTTGGATATGGTCACTTTACCTGCCCACACCTTTCGTGCAATACAACCTCTAGATGTGAGTTATTTCAAGCCATTCAAGTTTGCTTTCAAGAAAGAAAGAAATAATAACATGTTTAAAAACAATCATCTAAAACCAAACAAAGTAACACTAGTTGGTTAAGTTGACAAAACACTTGACCAATCCTTGTCCAAACAAAACATAATTAATGGGTTCAGGGTAACAAGGATTTGGCCATTAAATCCTAGGGCTATGGATGATAAAACCTTACCTAACAGTCTATATATAACAAGAGAGAACAATTATCATACATATGTAGACATTGGAAATTCAGATGATGTAAGAAATGACAACCCACAATGGGGAGAAGATGTAGTTATTAATGAATTAATGAACATGGGCACTACAAATGTTCATGATGCAGGAGACCAAAATGTTACAGATGTAGGAGACTAGAATTTTGATGGAATCATAGTACAAAGATTAAGGTTCTATGTGGAACAACTTAGAAATGAAGTTGGACTTTCAACAATAGGAACATCATATCAAGGTAATGGAAGAGTTATAAACCTAGTTACTTCTATTCAAGTTATTGTGTCCGAAGTCTCACATTCTCAAAATTCTAGTACTCCAACGCCCTTCCATCTTGCACATTTGTGTCACTACCAAGCTTACTTGCAAGTGAGAATAAGAGGGACAAAACCATTAGTTGATTATAGTAAGTCACATGTTGTGACTACAATTGAATACTTAGAGATTATGCAAATGAAATTTACACAAAAAGAAGTTTTAAAACATATCATAGAGGCCAAAAGAAAGGAGAAAGAGGAATGAAAGGACATGAGAACAATCGAGTTATTGAATGTTGCAAAACAACTAATAAAAAAGTAGGCTAGGAGACAAGCAAAAATATCCTTTAATAAAACTTGGTTTATAGCACATGTCAAGGTATTAGGAAAAAGGCTTCACCACAACATTCAAGCTAGTTGTAGAGTTAATCCAGTTGGGCATATAAGTGGTAATAATAACATTTCTACATAAGCCTAAAAAAAGGTTAGGACAAAGACAAAGTGTAGGATGCCTGCAAAGGGGCATGTTATAACAAGGTTGCGACATTACATATTTTAATAGGTTCCAACAAAATTGGGAAGGGGGTTATGGGGGGAAAAGAATCGGAGAACCTCGACCAGGGTAGTAACAACAAAGGAGAAGAAATAAATAAAGATTAAAAAATTTGAGGAAAGGAGAAAAAAGAAATAAGGATTAAGGCAACATTGAGTTCGAGCTGAAGGAGAGGAGAAAGAGAGAAGGATCAAGGTAGTTCAAGTTCAAGTTCAATAAAAGGAAAAATACTAAAGCAACAATAATTCGAGTCGAACTCAAGGAGAGGAGAGAGAAGGAAGGACCAGGTAGCAATTGAACTTGAGTTCAAAGAGAGGAAGGAGAGAGACCAAGGTAACAACAGTTCGAGTCGAGTTCCAAAACAAAAAAAAGACCAAGTAATAGTTGAACTTGAGTTCGAGGAAAGAAGGGATAGAAATTAGGGCAACAATAGCTCGAATCAAGCTCAAGGAGAAGAAAGAGAGGGACAAATCAAGGAGTAATCAAGTTCAAAAAGAGGAGAGAAAAGGACAAACCAAAGAGCAATCGAGCTCAAGCTTTAAAAGAGGAAAAAAAAACCAAGGTAGTAGTAGCTTGAACTCGAGTTCGAGAAAGACTAAGGTAGTAGCAGCTTGAACTCAAGCTTGAAGAGAAACAAACCAAAGCAATAGTAGCTTGAGCTCAAGCTCGAGCTTGAAGAGAAAAAATTAAGGTAGCAGTAGCTTGAGCTTGAGTTCAAGAAGAGAGAGTCTAAGGCGGCAATACCTAGAACTTGAATTCAAGGAGAGAGAATATAAGGCATAAGCACCTAGAGTTTGAGTTCAAGGAGAGAAAGTCTAAGGCGATAGCACGTCGAACTTGAATTCAAGGAGAAAGAATTTAAGGCGGTAGCACCTAAAACTTGAGTTTAAGGAGAGAGAATCTAAAGCGGTAGCACCTAAAGCTTGAGTTTAAGGAGAGAGAATCTAAGGCAGTAGCACCTAGAGCTTGAGCTTGAAAAAAGAAACCAATGCAGCACCAGCTCAAACTTGAGTTCAAGGAGAGAAACCAGGGCAGTAGCAACTTGAACTCAAACTTGAGGTCGAAGAGAAAGAGAAACTAGGGTAGCTTGAGCTCAAGCTCAAGTTCAAAGATAAAGAAATTAAGGTAATAACAACTCAAGTTTGAGCTTGAAAAGAAGAGAAAGAGGGAAGTTCCCAAGCTCGAGGGAAAAGAAAGAAAGAAAGACCCAAGTTCGAGGAGAGAGAGGGAAAGACCAAGGCAACAATTGAACTTGAGCTCTTGTTCAAGGAGGGAGAGAGAAGGACCAAACTTGCAATAAACATAACAACTTTCATTCTCTTGTGGTTGAAGTGTTGTGCTCCATACCTACATTACACATAAGGCATACATAAACATGGACAATGGAGCAAATATAAAGCATCAACAAGTCAAACAACGCTAAACCTTACAAGGAGAAGCAACCACATGAATGAACTCAAGAAGCTTAACTCTAAGTGTACATCTTGAGCTCCAAAGGGAGATGACTAGAGGAAATGAAAAAGATCGTTGACAAAAGCCTTGTGGCGCCTCCAAGTGTTGAGGACTAGACCAAATGGGAGACAACTAGTGGAAACGAGAAAAATTGTTATGGGAAGCCCGACATCACCTCTAAGTGGTGAAGACTAGACTAGAGGGAGAACTAGAGGAAACGAGCAAGATCATTATGGGAAGCCTCGTGGCACCTCTAAGCAATGGGGGAATTAAGGTTAACATTGTGGGAATTAAGGTTTAGAGAACAAAAGAACACCCATCACCGTGGATGTGAAACCCTATTTGGAAAATTTGATCCCAACTGTTGATGGTTGATGTATAATTTTACATAAAATTTGGTCTGTTTTTCCCTTCATCCAATTTTGATTACAGGACATGTGGTGTTTACTTTCATCAACACTACTTTTGAAAATAGAATCAAAAGTGTTTAGTCATAGGGAGTCCTATGTTTGTTGACTATTTTTTCCAACAGCTAAGGGGTGTCTAACTTTGAGGTGTGATACCTTGTTCATTTTTCACTCGAATGACAAGCAATAAACGGCATTGGGAGGGCCAAGAGGTGCTCTACAATTCATCTTGGACTCCAGGGTCAATTGGGCTACTCCCTGAGAGCCTAAGATCTCAAAATCCTTAAGTGTTTGGTTATGGGCTGTTCTACCCTGAGGCTGGTAAAGGCACAGCAAAGTCTAAAACCTGCTGTTCATTGGCTAGATACTTTGATTGATCTAGGTGGGTTCCCATTAGTAGGCTCCCACCTCTTTGCAGAGTGCTAGTCTTGGTTTTATGGGTGGGGTTGGATAAAAGAAAATAACTAAACTTGGATGTGAAAAATATTTTTACAGGGTCACATACTGAGCTAGTAAGAAGATGCTCTCACTTACTAGGTATAAGATATTATCCTCCTTCAGGTGTGACGAATGTCCCAGAATTCAAAGCTTCTTCTTCTGTATGTGTTCTATAGTCACCACCCACAACCATAAAAATCCAGTCCCTCAAAATCTGGACTGGTGAGTTAGCATCTATAAAAAGCATTGAAAACCCAAATCCTGATTTCCGCAATTGTCTACTACCAATGGAACAGATTGTGAGCCAATATGAAATCCCAGGGACAAAGTGTGAGCAGAAAACTGGGGAATTATCTACTATCAATGGAACAGATTGTGAGCCAATATGAAATCCTAGGGACAGAAACGAGAGCAGAAGACTGGGGAATTATCTACTACCAATGGAACAGATTGTGAGCCAATATGAAATCCCAGGGACAGAAACAAGAGCAGAAAATTGCGCAATTATCTGCTACCAATGGAACAGATTGTGAGCCAATATGAAATCCCAGGGACAGAAACGAGAGCACAAAATTGCACAATTATCTACTACCAATGGAACAGATTGTGAGCCGACAATGGAATCCAAGGGAGGAAGTGAGCAGATGTGGCCTAACCCAAGACAAGTATGAAAGATTAGATGAGTCAGCTTCAATGGTGACAAATTATCTTCACAACGCTGTGCTGTTGCCACACAAAGATATTAAAGACACCCAAAGTTGACAAGATGATAAGAAAGTGGGAAAAAGTATGGAAGTTTTCTTATGCTACAAAAGTTTTTAAAAAAAGTGCACACACCCAAGAGGAAGAGGACAAGAAACCAAAGGGATGCATTGTTGAGAGATCTTCAGGTTTAGGGTTTAGTAGCCTATGGGATCCAAGAGAGGATATGGGTGCATGATCTAACACGTCCCTCATCACTCAAGATCTGTTTCCAACCTCTCCCTCCTCCACCCCCCGCCCCAAAGACAACAGAATCCAAAAGAATTTGGCACCCTGAGCCCTAAACCCATGGGACCTATATTAAGTAAAACCACTTTAGTGGGACACCATTTAGGTCAGCTTCATAGAGCATGTGTTTCTAAGGGTCAACTTTGGTAGGCTCATGTGTTTATTAGGGGTAGGTCATGGACTGATCAAATAAGAAGCAAATTGTGCTTTTGGGAAATTATGTCCTACTCTTCAAAAGGATTTAGGAGTCACCAACTTCCAAGTATAGGATGTACATCCATTTGGGATATAACAATTATAATATAATATAATATACAACATTATACATAATATAAATATTATATTACATCTGAATGTAATATAATTTCATAATTCCAATTTGGTTAGATGGGAATTTTTTTGCTTGTTCATATATTCCCATGTCATGAAGGACTTGGCAACCCTACCTTGTTTACATTTTGGATATTGGGTTTTCCCAACAAACCCATTATTGTCCTTTGGAATTGTGATGGTAACAAATCCTAATTGTTCAAGCAACTTCACTTGATATTATAATTCTCAATCCATGTGCTTTTCTTAACTATGGTTGAAGTATTCTAATGGCTGTATACTGGTGATGGTCAACTTGCCCTTTGCAAGGGACCCTGAACAAGGATGGCGCTGGCACTTTGTCATGTTATGTGTCCGGCAAATCATCTATTGACCCCTAAATGCCTAATAAGCCAAAAATGGCTTTTATACAGATTTTAAATTGCAGCAAACAGAAAATTATTTATTTTTCAATAGGGCAACAAGCTAACATGTGGTGAAAACTTTTGAAAATAGGGACACATGAGAGATTCATGAATGCAATGTTTCTTTACCTTGAGTCTTGCCCCATTTCAGCTCATGTCTTCTTGACCATGGTTACTAAGGCCTGCTTTAGACCAGCAGGTGATACCAAAAAATCTTGGTGTCAATAATGAGAAATTTGAGCATTTCTTGACTTAGTGTTTGACTCCTAAGTTTTTTTTAAAAATTATTTATTTGGGGGCCAAAGAGTTCATGTATAAAGCAAGTAAGGTCATAAAGTAAGGATCAAGGCTTCAACCCTTCGTATGCTTTCATTCTTTTTTTTGTTCTTTTTTTTGTAAGGTATCATTTTTTTTCATTGATGGATCGCTTATTTTCTCAAGCTAAACCTTAAAAGTCAAACCATCATGGATGACCATACTTTTCTTGAGTGTCTTGAAAATTGGGAACTTCCTTGTTAATTGATTTTCTCTCAAACACAATTTTCTCTATTCTCTCCAAACCCTCCTTATTTGAAAATACATATTTTGAAGTCAAAATGGGCATATTAATTCTTGTCAATTGACTTTCTCTTGGGCACAAAATTTTCTATTTCCTCCAAACTCTCCCTATTGAAAAAACATAATTTGAGGTTAAGATGGGCAGATTAACTCTTATAACTACTGACATTTGAAAAGGCAAATTGAAAGACTGAAATGATGAGAATCTACATTTAACACACTCTTTTCATTCAACATTCCAACATCTTCCATATCCTAAATAGAAAAATTAAAAACTCTTTGCATCATTAGCTAACAAGTACAAAAACTCAAGAAGAAGAAAAAAGAAAAATGAAGAGATGAAATGAAGAAGAAAAAACCAATAGGGTTTGATTTAGGGATTATTTTGATCCTATGGTGTGGACTTGATCAAAACCACAATATTTTATCGCCGCAACATTGGCCCCAAGGATTGCAAATTGGCCTCCCAAGTTGATATGTATCCTCTTTTTGCGCTGTAAACTGGTAGATTTTTAAAAATGATTTCTTTTTCAGCCTTGACTCCTAGTGTAAAGCCCTTGGGCCTGGTTTCAGTGATTTCACCTATAGAAATGTTGGATTTGAGTTCAACCTTGGCCTTGACTCCTCGTGTAAAGTGGGCCTAATTAGCAAGTAATAATCATGTTCCACTCAAACTTTTGATTAATTTTTGTTTGTATATGAGGTTGGAATATATTTGTGAACACCCCATTAGCCAAATTTTATTTGTTCTGGCTTAACTTTATGAGAATTATTTAACACCAAATAGGGTTTAGGGTTTAACCCTAAACCTCACATGTACAGTGCCTATCCTTTAAAAAAAATTTGATTTTTATTTGATTTAGTGGTTTTATACTAGTGAACACCCCATAACCCCATACTATAGTGCATTATGTTGTGCAACATTACAGCACATTACAGGGAATGGTATATTGGGCATGGTGGTTCATAGGTTTTGGAACCTATAACCACCCTTGTTCTGATGGGCTCAAGCTTGTGAAGCACCTGGCTTTGGTTCCTTACCCTACACATTTTGGTTAATTTACATGTTTCAGTAGGGTCTAGCTTTCTGTAGAATCAAAGGGGTTTTGGGGGTATTTTGAGGGGCAGAGCCCCAGATTGGGGGGGGGGGGGTTCCCAAAAAGGGGCCTAGGATGAGACAGTAGCTGACTCCTGAGTATGGCCATGCATTATGGGAATATTCCTCGCCCGTGGGGCTGTACAAATCATAAAAGAGAAAGACAAACATTATCATGAACCTAAACATTTGTAGATTACAACATGTAGGAGGTGAGGGTTCTTATAATGGTACATTCACATGATGTTAAGTCAGTGTTAAATGAAAATCTAGGTGGCACCCAATGTTAAAATGGGTGATAGCTTATTGTTAAGTGAATGTTAGGTTAACATAAAATTTTCATAGTAACTAGGTTTAAGTCCTAAATGGTTAGCATGGTGTTAAGGGACTCAACACTAGAGTCCCTAACATCAAGTGTGAACACATCTTAAAATGCCTACTTGTTAAGAGTGAGAACAATCTTATACATGTAAGTAGGCAAAGTTTCCCTCCCACTTTTAAGGATTAGGGATAAGATCCTACTACAATTTTAGTGTTCTATCTAACCTTTTTGTGCAATGACTTTGTGTTTTACTCGAGTGCATAGAAAGAGTTTAGGACCCATGATACTAATTCCTATTAGGAAATGTAGAACCTTGTGTACTTTGTCAAGTATGTATTGAAAGTTATTAGTTTTTTTCCTAAAGGACTTCATGTGTTGTTAAAACTTGAAACCTTGTTCACATTGAATTAATTTAGTTTCACTAACAAATGAAACTTTTATAGAAAACTAATGTTAGTTTCCATTGAGTTAGGCACCAATCAAGTAATGCATGACAAGTTCAACATAGTTAAAACGCTTTGCATAATTTGCAAAGTGCATGTTGAGTGCTTGTATGTGGGTTCTTCAGCTAGGCTTGGCACAATCTATACAGTTTATGTTGAGTTTTTACATGTCAAACTTTCAATGAATTCTAAGAATGGGTTGCCATCTTTGGGTCATCATCTTCTCTTGTTGCAAATTAAACATATAAAAAAGTGTTCTCTTACTTACCATTGTTGCAGGGGCATTGCAAATTGAACAGAAAAAAAAAGATAGTACATGATTGTTTACCACTCTTGGGGCATTGCAAATTGATCAAAAAACAAAAGTGATTTGTTGCATATTACTACTCTTGTAGCAATCTCTCTTTGCAAATTGAGAACTTGAATTCTGTGACATCTACATTTGTAATTGAAATAACTACTTTGTCTCATTGGAAACTGCATGCCTATAATTAGAATCTAATGTATTGCAAAAACACATTAACATCTCAGGGTGGTAGAATTTGATATCATTTTCTTCACCACATTATATGACATAATCTTCTAATGATGATCATACACTTTCTTAATAGTGACCAGAATGTGTTTATTGAAAATAAATCTTCTATTTAATTGTTTGAAAGCCACCCCACACCTCGAGGTCATGGAATGACTTCGTCTTCACCCAAGATATTATTTAGCTTGCCAACATAAGAAGGGGGCTTGTTAGCAACTTACCCAACACTATGGACAAGGGCTTGATCATTCCATAATACATTTCAGATCCTTGGCATGTTACTCAAGTCAATTTGGCAAGTTACATGATCCACATATTATAACATCCCTTATTACAATGGTTTTCTTCATAGGCTAGCTTGTGCCTTGTGAAATGTGAGACAAAGGGATGTGAGATCAAAGACTTGCTTGCAGATGTAATTCCATGGCCATGTTACCAAAAAATTGCAACCAAACCGCATATTAGAGTTATCCATAAAGTTAGGCAATTAGGGTGCAAAAATGGCCAATTTTGTCATAATAGGACATCAAATGTGTAATTAGGAATGAAAATTTTACAAAAGGAAATAATTAGAACCCAAACTAGTTTTTCCACCAATTTTGGTGGCAAACTAAGTTTCATCATGTGTTTCCTTTTTCCTGAGCACATGCACTATTGCTACATATATTTTCATTGCTCCTACTTGTACAACTATTATAATTATTTTTGAACCTTTGTGCATTAAATGCTAAGTTTCAACATTTCATACCTGGATCTAATAAAATTACCTTACTTAGTAAATACCACTAAAAGAAGGGATAGGGGGTGAAATAAGGTTTTTTCTTTCAGTCTTTTGATGCTTGTTTATTTTATTTTATTTATTTATTGTTGTATTTCATCTCTTCAATACCTTGTTGTGCACCTTCCTATACAAATCTTAGTTTTAAAGAAAGAAGAGGATGACATGCCCAACTATAAATAAGAGCATCTTCTTCACCATGTGGTTACTGGACCATGACAAATATGAGTTTTGTAGCCTTCTTTAATAGGATTACTTTGTATGCTTGTGGGTTTCAAAGGTCCGAGATGATGAAAACACATTTCAAAACCAAATAATATGTGTCAATTTGAATTGTCTTGCAACGAACTAGGGATTTCATCTAGGGTTTTTTCTTAATTCATCTGGGTTTGTTAACAAAGTAGCCAACAAACTCAATCATGTTGAAACCCACATCCACCCCCTTCCCTAGAAAGAAAAACTAGAAAAGAGAAGAAAAACCAGTGGCAATGAAAGTTTAGATCCCTTACACTTTTTAGATTTTCTTAGCATAATGGGACATATGAGAGCAACCACTTTTTGGAGCAAAGGAGGAGGATAGTGATGACAACAACACTAACATCAATAGATAAGAAGACAACAAAGGTAAAGAGGCTAAAAGGAAAATAGGTTTTGTGTTTTTTTTTGCTTTTCTTTTATTTGGGTTTTGTTTTGTGGTGGGTCCTTTTTAATATACTTTCAACAAGTTTAAAAAGTTTTTTATTTCCAAAAATCTAGTCATTGTATTCAAATTAAGCACAATAGCAAGTTTCTATTACACATAGAGAGACTTTGCCACAATCTTGGTTTTTTTCGGTTCTTGTCACAATCCTAGAAAAATAGCGAAGGAAGAAGAAAAAACATAAATAAATATGAATGCACTGTAAGTGTGAATGTGTCAATACTAAATGGTTAGTCATTCACCAATAATATGTTTTTTAATTTTTTTTTTAAACAAAAGATTAAATCTAAGGTGTTTTTTTGTTATTGAAATTGGGTGTTACATTAGTTGGGTAGTCCAAAGAATAAAATATTAGAATTTTTCGGAACCCTATTTCTTGCACAATAGTTCTTTTAAAAGTATATAGGTTGTGTCAAACCCAATAGAATAAAGATGATGATGTCGAAGGTTATGTCAAAACTAAAGTTCAACTAATTTTTTGAAATAAGACTTGTTTATTTGTAATAATTCATTATCGTATTCCATTTGATATGTCCCATCTTATGTGGTTGGTTTTATAGGTTTAAAATTACCGTGTTGAAATGGGTAATCTTTAAAACTTGGGACCCATCTGCAATTGCACAAATAGGTCCCAATCTAATATTTTGGTATTAAAGTGTTTAGGTTCTATTGAATCTAGTAGCTTAATGATTGTGACACATAGGCCTATAATGAAGTTAGGGTTTGGCCTTGGCATAATGCTTTAACAAAGGACTTCTTGGAAAGTTTCTTACCTTTTCTTTTTTTTTCGTTTCATTTAATATTGTGTGATTTGCTTTGTAAATTTAAGATTACCTTATAAGGGTAGACAATTTTTAGAAAATGGGGCATGTGTTCATAGTAAACCTCTTACTACATGGGCACCAAACATCCCATGCCCCCCAATTCATTTCGTCTCATTGAACCTTGTAGTTCCTATTGCCCATTCGCTTCATCATGTGGCACCATTGACCTATCCTCCATTTCATCCCCCATGCAAACCACAAACCACCCATTAATTACCCTTCTAATTCTAACAAATCATGCACCACCTATTAGTGCCCCCTATTAGCCCCCAACCCTTCATGTGAATGAGGGGTTCCAACCTTACACTTTCCCAAACCCCCCCAATCAAGTACAACTAGGACATTTTCCCCCTCCCCCCCCACCAGCCCCCCCCCTTCCCCCTCACCCTCCCCCCC
>Ga0116227_10013906_pt1 | contig 12470 bp, 8 predicted proteins | sample S1TSphgellanicum_FD_89693 | JGI IMG/M metagenome (GOLD analysis project Ga0116227, IMG submission 89693) | Host-associated microbial communities from peat moss isolated from Minnesota, USA - S1T2_Fb - Sphagnum magellanicum MG | ecosystem: Host-associated > Plants > Peat moss > Unclassified... | reverse complement strand
CGGCACCAATTCTTCAAACTCAAAGGGAGAAGATTTCCCAGTCACCATCACAAAGCAAAGGATGCCAAAACTATACACATCTGTTTTCATGGGGTGAAATCTCTCAGGTTCCTCATCGTCAGGGTCAAGATTATACACCTCAGGTGCCATATACATTGTGCTGCCAATGTTTATAGTGTGGTGTGAGTATGCAGTACTCTCGTTCTTGGCTTTTGAGGTGCCGAAGTCAGAGATTTTAGCAATCCAGACGGGATTTGACAGTGGTCGTGACATCGAGATACTTGGGTCGTCGTAAGGATGTGGAAAAGAAATTTGTTGCACTTTCTTGACAAGAATGTTATGTGGCTTGAGATCACGGTGCACTAAACCGATGTTGTGAAGGTACTTCATCCCTTCTGCAACTTGAAGCATCAAATCCACAGCTTGCAGGAGACATAAGATTTGGTGTTCCTCCAGCATGTCGAAGAGGGTCATATCCATAAGCTCCATGAGATATGAGCACTCTCTAGCTGCAGGTCCTTCAGTACAACAAACAAGCCGCATAATGTGAGGGTGGTGCATACCTGCAAGAGCTGCAATTTCCTCCTTGAAAATCTTTAGGCATCCTGGTTTTGGGATCTTCATCGCGTATGTCTCTCCACGCCAGGCCGTTCTAAATACTTCCCCGAAACTACCCGAAGCTATAAAACGAGCTTGAGATCGATCCTCCGGACTTATCAACAAAGCGAGAGGCCATTTACTCAAATTGTGTCTATCATGTGGAGGCAACCCATTATAATACTCCTCTTGAGCTGCTTTGGGCTGTGCTTGGAAGTCAAACTTTTCCAGCAACTGTGTTGCAAGACATGGTACACTTACTTGCTTTCCGTTCCAACATTCTCCACTGCAAATATGGTTTACCTTCAAGGCCCTCAGAGGAGCCTTGAGATTTTCCTGGTCCTTCTTTGCAGCTGTGGATAGAGCGTATCTGTCGGTAACTCTCAGCGTCCCGTCACAATCTTCTGGCTTCAACGCCTGACTGTCTTGTCCCGCTCGCTTGAGAAGGATGCTACACAGTACTGAGCGGCACCATTGCAAGTCATACAGAATTCCACTAACAGTTTCCTTTACGTCTCCATGTTGCCTGAGTGCTGACTCCATCCATTCGGTGCAGAAGCAGTCTTTGAAGAATGTCTCATAAGCTCTCGTTAGAACCTGGACGAGTTCCTGAGTGGCTTGACCCACATGATCTGGAGAGCTAGTTTCTTCATCCGGCGGTAGCTCACGCTGCAACAATTCCAGTGTTCCCTGAGTCTCTAATAGCTTGTTGTAGGCAACCATACACTGTTGCCCATTGAATAGCAGGGACTTGTCATGATCATCTGCTAAAGAAAGCAGCTGCTGGTATTGTTCTGTTATTTTGTTGCAGAGATGTATTGCAAGGGTGCCAAATGTAGCTGCCATGACTGGATTCTGAATACAGTTCCTGACGAAACACGTTGTTGTCCCTCCTCCTTGGACGCGTCTCTTGCACTGGGTAGCAGCATACAGCTCAGGATGTAAGTGCCTTCAAAGCGGTTCAATCTTCCAAAGCCCCTCCCCCCGCCGCACCCCCCTCCCCAAGAAACCCCTAAAGGTCCCACCAGCCAAGTTATTTTTACGTCACTGTTGTGACCAAGTTAAGTACAGGAGAAGAGTCTGTTTTCAGACACTTTCAGAATTTGAGGTGTCTGCACAAGGCCAGAGGCCAAGTGAAAGGAATTGACCGAGTCATGGTAGCACCTCAAATTCTGAAAGGGTCTGAAAACAGACCCTTCTCTTGCATGAAGGACCGGCTAGTTTCTTTTTTTAACCACCAGTTGACTGGCATTTACAAATTGTAAGGTCCAGTGAAAAATTCCTCTTGAAGAACAACCTAAATGTACAAATGAAAAAATTCTTTATGGTTTCTAACAGCCACCCAACTATGCTATCACCTGCCATTCTTGTGGCGTGACAAAAACGCACCAGATGACACCGTCCTCACAGTTCCTGCCCTTGCCATTAGCCTAGGCCAAGAATGGTGATCAACACAGGTAAGCATAGAAATTTTTGGCTTCCAATAAGGTTAGCCTATGCCATGGACCCGGAGAGGCCCAGGTTTTTTTTGTTTCAGGGTGTGGGGGAACGATTTCCAGATTTTGGTGTTCCTGACGTGTTCCATGTGATCCTCACCTGTTCCCATTAAGCTCCTATTTGTTAATTATTATGTTCCCAATGTGTTCTCAATATCACTACAGTATACGTCATGTCATATCCTTTGCCCAAAGGTTCTATTTTAACCTATAATAAGTAGCCCAAAGAGGAAGACTAGGTATGACATATTTATTTTGAAAGTGCCTGAAGTTTGAGCACAGGTTTTGGTGATGGGCCAATCAAAGAACCCATCAACCCCAAAAAAACGCTTTGAGAGTTCCCTCCCTGTGGTGGGTGTCTTGTTATTCAGAATGCCTGTCATTTTGCAGAGGAAATGTTTCCCTTGATATGTAGTGTGTTCTTTGCAAGGGGTATTAGCTCAGGCCAAAAATGGTGAGGAACTCTTTTCAGAAGAGAAATTTCATGCAGCCAATGGGAAGGCCCAAGCATGCACTCAAGGTGCCTTGCTTTTTTTCCTTATAAGTTTTGGGGAGGATTTTTTCATATTTACCTGGTTCCCAAGATGTTCCCATTTCTGTTCAAGTTCTCAATGGGTTCCCATCAAATTCCCAATGTGTTCCTTAACATGTTCTCCATAGCACCTCACTTTTGTCCCATATGCTTTGGTAAATGTTGTCCACCTTTCACCTATATAGCTGAGCACAAGGGGAACTCTATATGTCAAAGTAGAACATTCTATTTTGGGGAGCCTCCATAGAGTGGTGGGCTAACCAAATTGGCTCATTCCAGAAGATAATAATAGTAATAATAAAGGAAAAAACTTGGGAAAAAAATTTCTGCACATGCTTTAAGATAGAATATCTTTCACAAAGGTCCAATATGCTTTTGCTATTTTTCTAGAAAAGCATCCTTCGAAATTTCTTAATTTCGGGGATACATTACATGCAACTGATGTTTGGCTGTAATTATTTGTCAAGAGGGCAAGCGGAATTTATTTTGTTTTTGAGCTCATCGCCCTGAACTTTAGGGAAATCCATCCATGCAAAAGCAATCTTAACGACTTGGTTATCACAGTGAGCTTTGCAAAGATAAAGAGATTTATACATAGTTAAACTGTCTTGTCGGTATTCTGAAATATTCAAAAATGGGGTTATGGGATCCCATTTTCGAAAATTAATAATAATTTCGAAACAAATATTGCTGATTATTAGCTGTAGATATGGTACCTTGGAAAATTGAAAGTTTCACTCCAGCCAGGGGAAGCATCTTATATTTTCAAGGAGGATCTTAACATTTTTCAACGTTTGTCTGCACAAAATCTAAGATTCCTTCCTTTTTTACTTCAAGGAAATAGCGATTTCAAGAGGTGCATTACGCTACGTAAAGCACCGCCTGGATTTTTCCTTTGTATTTTCAGCTTCCTTACCTGCCTGAAGAAACCTGTTTTCAGCAAGCCGGATCTCCTGGGGTGGAAGGTACCAGCCAGGATGTACTGGGATTTTCTGACCAGCGGAAGGTACCAGCCGGCCTGTCACTAATTATAAAACGTGAAAAAAATCCCGGCTCTGCTTTAGGTAGGAAAAGGACCTGAGTACAGGTCCTTCCCTGATTTTTGACATGTTCCCTCAGCCTCGGGCACAGATCTCAAATCATGGAAAGGCCTGTATCAGGCCCTTCTCATATATATAATGCCTTTGGACAGGATGTGAGCGGACTACAAGTATCACGTTCAGCTGTCGCCGTGGGGCAGTACCCTTATTTTGTTGTTCTCATCCTTGAGCATTACCTACCATGAAACTCAGATGGGCCTGAGCAAGGCCCAACATGGCAGCTGGCCTATCAAACTGATGTGCAAGGTCAATAGGTCCTCACTCATTTCAACTCTTCAATTTGCCTCTTCAAAGAAAATAAAACACTGTAAATAAAAATCTAGGATGGAAACCTATCCATCAAAGGTACAAAGTAAATGAGAACACGAATAGACACAACCCAAAGAAAAACAAACGCAAACAATCAACAAAAATCAGGTAAAGACCCTATGCAATGATGACTCATGGCTACAAAATGACAGTCAATGATAACAAAGAAGACCTAAGATGAAAGAGTTGTCGTCTACTACAAATCAGCTAGTGACAAAGGTGCATAAGTTATGATGCATGGAAGAAATGAAGACCTCGACCAAGTGCAATATCTTGTTGAAGAATCATTATGGCTTGAGCACGTTGCAGGGCTATGGACACATGTTATCGATAGTAAAAAACAAGCATTGAAGGGACTAAAGAAGATCACAAATGACACGTAATAATGGTCTATGCACAAGCGATTAACAAAAATGAATCAAAATGAGAATAAAAACACCCATATGTTTCAATAGCAAGGGGAATGAAATCATTACCTAATGCTCGTTTAGTGTATGATCGTGTCTTCTGTTGAACAGCTGACGCGTTCCCAAGTCCATAGTTAGTCCCAAGTTGGGACTAGGTTGCTCAAGTTGCGAAATTGGGAAGGACTCGGGGCACACTCCCAGCTCTTAGCACTAAAGGGGTAGAGGGGCGTGTTGAAGCTCCGAAATTGGACTACGAAGAGGGACAAGCTATTCACTCACTCAAAACCTGCATCAAACCAACCAACAAGTTGGTTGGTTCTCATTCTGAAACGCCCTTGGTGCTAGGACAAACCACAGGCAACACTGGACTCACTTGACTCACCATGGCTTAAACTTAGGGGAAGCCAACACCTTCCCCCATATAGTATTCTCTGCGTCTCACTGCCGCACTTGCATCCGAATGGCACTTTTTCCAAGGACTCCCAAATTGGAGTCCGGAAATTATCCCGATTTGAACTTTCAGGACTTTGAGCGTTCATAACTTTTCGCTCCAACCTCCGATTAAGATGAGCTTTAAAGAAAACTTGTAGCCCTCCACGAAAGCTTTCCAACGGTGTGTCGCACTTCACCTGCACACACTAGAATTAGGTCGATTCCTGACTTCTAGTGGTCGGGAGTCAAATTGGCAATTTGACTATTGGCCTTTCTTTCGACCATAACTTGTGTTGCAGATGTCCAAATGGTTCATGCGAGGCCATTTTGGACATCTTCACTTTGAGACCTTTCCAACGATATAAAAAACACCTCAAGGCGGAGTGTTTTGACCCCTGCAATCGTGTTCTGAATTTTTGGGAGTCCTGGAGGACTCTCAAATCCCATTTTCGGGAGTGTGAGTGGCAACCTCACACTTCCCTCAAAATGGGGTTGCAATAATAGCCATCATCGTTACATGAGCTATTGTCACCAATGTTCATTGCATCATATCTCTGCAAATTGGATCAACAATAATGATATCCATTAAGGTCTAGAAGCCATTTTTGGTGATAAAGATATCCACTTGTCATCAAGTGTGATGAGGGAAAAGGTGGAAGAGCTCATTATGGACATGTGTTCCACCTTCCAAAACAATAGTTGTGATAATATTGCAAAATGTATCAAGGGTTATTGTATGGTCACTCCTACATGGGCACTAAAACAAATGGGTACTTAGATCATCAATGGTATGACCACATTAACACAATGAAAGATGGGCAACTATAGGATGTGGCAAGCCAAGATGGGTATGTAATGTTGGAAGGAAGTGGGCTAAGGATAAACGAAATGTAGGTGTGGTAGGACAAACTAATAACAAAGCTCTTACCCTTAAACGTGCACATGAATAGAAACATGCTCACATGATATTTGAAAGAATGTCTATTAAAAATGACGCAAATTATTGTTCATGTAGGCAATTTGCCAAAAAAACTAATAACTAGGGAGTAGATTAAACCACTAGGCTCTCAAAAGGTGGAACCTAAAAGTAAACAACATAAGGTAACCGGGCTCGAATATCTCGTAATGCAATTAAGAACAAAAAGTTTAATTTCAACACGTGTTACTACATCCAAAATAATATGGTGATCATTTTGCTCAAAATGATAAATAAATGTAGAAACGATCAATGCCCAACATCCCAAGAATGCGAGGGCAATAGTCCAAATTATAGAGAGGGGACCAAGCTTGCCCAAAGAAATAAGAAAAGTGGCTTCATGATGAGCAAGGTGATTTACCACCAAAAGATCCCACACCAAATAACTTCTCTAACATAATTATGGTATGAACATCAAACTTATTGTAATGTTGTAAAATATTTTAAAATGGAAACACTATACGAAAAACTAAGTAGCTAGGGGGTTGGGCATAACACAATGAAAACATTGCAAAAATTGCCTAAAGATTTGCAAGCATAACAAGATTAGATATCATCCCAAGATACTCATGAAGAGCCTTAGCCACAAAAGATTCAACGAATGATCTAGATCCCATTAATGTGCCCAAAATAAAAAAAACCTAATTTGGAAGTAAAAAAGTTAGGTTGAAGTGATATAAAGTGGTCCAACCCTTGTGGATACCAAGCTACACATTTTGTTGGTTACATTAAAGCCTTAATGTAAATAACTTTTGTTACAATCGTAAAAAAAAAATAACCACATTTAATGCAAGACCTATCATATGTGTATCATTTGTTAATGAAGGGAAAACACAACAAAGTGGGTTGTTGCTATAGGGTGAAAAAGGCGAAGGTGAACTAAAGAAAACAATGTTCCTCTCAATAGGTCCCCTTATCATGTACCTCATTTTGATGAAATGATTAAAATCCCCATGTTGGGAAATTTGAAAAAAATACACTGGGATGGGCGTGCAAAAAATTGTTGAACAAATGGAAAAAGTTGATTTAGAAAATTGAACAAAAACCATATCTAGTAAAAAATGTCTATCTATGACACTAAATTAAAATCATTATGGACATCCACGTGTAGCACCACCCAATTTGGGTGTAAATATAACATCATTTAAATGCCACGAACCATTATTTCACACCTGCCACAAGTTGTTACACCAAACTAATGGGGATTAAAATACAAGAATATCCCTAACTGAATAGCGAGTGTGCAGGCAATTAGGTGATCGGTCACTTCACCAATCATGATGGGACATATGCCTCCAAATTATTTTTCCAACGCTAGGAGATAGAATGGACAAAGAAAACGTGATACTAAAGGTGGAATATGACCTTGAGCAATGTGCCCACATACCTTGACAAAGAAATCAAAACCAATTGCAAAATCATGTTGGACAAAACAATTTCTTAAAAATTCATACACCGTATCTAAGGAGTCACTAGAAGAAAGACGTGGTGAACAAGCCAAGGTAGAAATAAATGCCTCCTGATTTAAAATAACTTCCGTTTCAAGATGGAAATCATCAATGAAAGGGGGGGTATCAACCTTAGCAAATAGATGGACAAGGCAAAAGACTCTTATGGTCTCATCTGATGGGGCTATGAGTGTGTTTATAACTAGTGCACTTTTTGCTCAAGTGTAATCCCCTACATGAGCAAAGGTTTGTGTGTAACATAATCATGCTAATGGAGGTGGGGTAGGATTTGGAATCGACTCCAAACATCTACAAAAAGTTAAAATGAATGTTTTAATTGTGTGCACTTGTTACAATGTCTCCTAGTTGCCACCCATGTATTGACATAAACAAACACAAGTCTTTTAGTGGTCTTTCTCACCACCATGTGGAAGAAAAGACAAACACCAAGAAAGGAATAACAAAAAAAATTACCAAATTGTAGTATCAAAAGGATTCAATTTTAATCGAAATAAAGGGATATGCAAAAGATGTTGAACATCAACTCAAAGAACACATGGAATATGATTGTATGAATAAGGATGAAGTAAACCCAAATGGAATTCATCAAGAATGTTTATGGATGTAATCCATGTCCATGTTGAATTAGGAGGAAAACATGGTAAAATTGGGGGCAACAATGCCCATAAAACAGATGACTACCTATGAGTGGTGCATGAAAGTTGGTGCCATGTTAAATCCCTTTACATTAAATAGATGATCGCAAGAGGGACATGGAACATGACATGGCAGAAGAGAGGATCATATGACAAATATTGAAGAAGTTTTTTGTGGGTGTGGTGAGCAAAAGGGAAAGAAGGCCAATGGACCAAAAAAGGATGAAGGGACTAGCCGAAGTAAATTAAGAAGGATGGGAATGATGGGTAGATGGATGGAAGCTAGAGCACAACCGGATGTAGGGTAAAGTTGATTATTGGTTCCCCATTAAATGCATGCTAGGAGGGTTAGGATGCCCGATGACACTATGGGGATGGAATGACGCACTCCCAAGCCCTTTGTTGAACCCACTTGAAGGTCCAACTATGTAGAGTTGCGGAAAGTTGGGACTTGAGGGTCGCTCCCGACCTCCAGCACAAAAAGGGGGTAGAGGGGCGTGCTAAAAGTCCCGAGATTAGACTAGGAAGAGGGACTAAATTATCAAGCTTGAATCTGCATCCAAAACCAACCACAAGAGGGTTAGTTAGCATTTGGAAACACCCTTGGGTGTTGGGACAAGCCACGGGCACTTTCACACACAAGACTCACCACGGCCCGGACTCGGGGGAAGCCACCACCTACCCCCATATAATATTCTCTGCGTCTCACCGTGGAGGCTACATCTGAATGGCTCTTTTTCCCGGGACTCCCAAGTTAGAGTCCCGAAACTATCCCAGGTTGGAGTCCCGAAACTTTGGACGCTCATAGCTCCGAACTCGAATCGGGACGAGGTCTGAACCAAAGTTGTAGCTCTTGTCAAGAGCTTTCCAACGCCATGTCGCACTCCTTGAGGCGACGTCGGGAAGAGGTCGATTCCCGACTTTTAATGGTCGGGAGTCAAACTGGCACTTTGACTCCCGACCCTTCTTTTGCCCATAACTTGGTCTCCAGATGTCTAAATGGCCCATGCGAGGCCATTTTGGGCATCTACACTTCAAGACCTTTCCATTGATATAAAGAACGCACCAATGCAAGGAGATTTGACCCCTCAAATCGTCTTCTGAGTTTTTCAGAGTCCCGGAGGACTCCATTTTCCCACTTTTGGGAGTGTGAGTTGCATTCTCACACTTGGCCCCAAAGTGGGGTTGCAACATGGAAAAGCCACAAGATTTGCCATGCCTATCCTTAGCCTAACATATTTAAATTTTAGTTTAAAACTAGGACCCTAAACCTTAATATCAAAAACCCCTTTAATCCTTCTGCAACCATAAAATTATTGCCTTAAAAGAGGAGTATTTAAAAACAAAACGAAAAAACTAGAAGTGGACATATGGAAATAAACTCACAAAAACCGAGGGAATGGGTGGGAATAATAAATGAACTCGATTACAAATTCACCACTACTCATGTGCACGTGTTATTGTTCAAAGGCCTTATTCACCTATTATGCCTTGCCCCTATCTTGCTTTGATTCGCCCTACCATGCCTTGTTTACTCTACCTTGGCCTACCCCATTTTGTTTTGTCTTGCCTTGCCCTACCCTATCCTATTTGCCCTACCTTACCTTCGGATGTGCCTTGACCCTAAACCTTAAACTCAACTTTAACTTAGTTTGTAAAAAAACATGGGGAATTGTGCCTGTGAAGTTTTTCATAGGTTTCCATTCCTAAGACTTAATGAAAAGGAACAAGAACAACAACAACATGAAAAATGTTCATGGAGACTCTTCTGTCTTCCTCCTCATTATGCCACCATCAATACTACTAGTACTACTATTGTAGCTTGGTTTCTAGCACGCTAGACTTCATCTCTATTAGCCATAGTGCACAACCTTGAAGTATTATGACATTTGTGGGAATAAGTAAACAGAGGAGAAACACTAGAGCATGAACTAAAATTGGCCCCCACAACCATAAAAAACACCCCACCAAAACAAATCCAAAAAACCTGCCAACAATGTTTTTCTAATCTTCAAATTCTTGTTGTTGCAAGAGTTAATGTACCCATCTTGACTTCAAGTCATATTTTTTCAAATAAGAAGGGTTTGCAAAGATCAAAAAAATTGTTGTTTAGTTGTGACACCATTTGAAGCCAAAAATAAACAACCATGGAAGGAGGTTGCATCCATTAAAAAAGGTGATGAAGGTTGAAGAAGGTGAAGTAGAAGGAAATGAAAAAAGTAGGAAAAATTGGAAGGATTATGATGTGAAGGCCTCAATTGTTCTTTGTGGGGAGATGGAGTCCAAATTTGTCAAAAATGTTTTTAAAAGGTAAGATTTCAATCCTTACAATCTATTTCAACTCATGTTCATTTGGTATTTTAAGAGAAAAAAATCAGATTTGGATGGGCCTTTAAATTCATGTTCACTTGGAATTTTAGAAGGAAAAGAAAACAATCAAATTCAAATTAGGGCCTTTAAAAGGCCTTGGCTTTAACTATTTGGCATTGCCCTCCCTTTCCCCATCCTTTGCCTTCAACATTTTTCCTTTGGCTTCACACAATAGGGTTTGAATTCATATCCCATGGGGGGGGGAGGGGAGAAGGCTAACCACCAAATTGAAATAGTAATTTTCAAATTTAAATAACAATTTTCAGAATTGAAATATTGATTTTTAGGTTTGAAGAAAAAATTTCAGAATTGGAATAACAATATTCAGATTCAAATAATTTTTTGAATCCAACTAATAATTTCAGAATTTTAAAAAAATTCAAATTCAAATAACAGTTTTTACAATTGAAATAAGTAATTATCACATTAAAATATAATTTTCAGAATTCAAATAACAATTTTCGGAATTGTGATATATATATATATGCAAAATTGGAATAAAAATTTTCAAATTCAAATAATTTTTTTTGAATTCAACTTAAGAAATTTAATTTTTTTAAAAACTTCAAATTCAAATAAATTTTTTTAGAATTGATATAGCAATTTTCAGATTTAAATAACAGTTTTCAAAATTGAAATATTGATTTTCAGGCTTAAAATTAAAATTTCAGATTTGGAATAACGCTTTTCAGATTCAATATATGAACAATATACATACATATGCATAATTAATATATGTATTTGATAATATATTTATGATATATATCTATTTTACATCATAAATATAACTTAATACATACATTAAAACATAACTCGAAGTCATCGTAGCATACATTTAAAGTGTGACTAATTTGGTTACTAATGCAACTTATGGGACACATAAACATATTCATGGATGAAAATAAATTAAAAAACCATCGAACCAATATGATGAAATTTTCAATGATGGAAACATAGTTGTAAAAATGACAAAAATAGTTGAAATTTGATCTTATAATTGTAAATATTCCCAACTTTAATCACAAATGACTACAAGTCACATGTAGTCGCAAATGGAGTGATTCATTTTGATTAATTTCTATTAGTGTGTTTAAGGAAATGGTTGGCTTCCATTTGCATTATTTGTTCAACTTTTTGAACCCATTCCATGTCAAAGCTATTTCCATGGATAATGCATACATTATGAAAAAAAATGCAAGTTGTAACCACATTTAGTATATTTCATGATGGCATATCCAATCTTTCCACTATCCTTTCAAAACTCTAAAAGTCATTTCCACCACCATTGGAATATTAAATTGTATGAAATTCCAATATTTATTGCTTTTCACAATCCTTTTTTCTCACCCTTGAATGGTGAGTAAAACTATGGCCTCATTAGGTAGGTTGCATTTCCAATCAATTTGTATGGCAAAAATGCCCCCTTCATTACCTTAATGTCAAATTTTTGGAACAATGTTTAATCATGATAGCAACCAACCCATCCAAAACCATAGTCCCAAAACTTACATTTTACATCAATCACACCTTGTAAGAAAGCTTAATAAAACCCCTTTCGACAAAAGTAAGAAACTAGATCTATACATGGTGCAACAATTGGGATGTGGCTACCATCTATTACTTTAAAAACATACAGTACACCGTGAAGTTCTTTAAATTCATTTGCGATTCTTCTTGTGCTACTTGTTATTAATCTTTTTATCACCAAAGCTTTTAAGTGCTTTCTAATAATTGTACAAAAATCTCTTACAATGATAGATGTAATGATTTTAACCATTCCATACAATTCACCACACATTTGTGAAATGTTACCACTACTTAAATGAGATAGGGTGATGGTTATTCATGGTTCAATGGAATGCATGATCTCATGTGAGAATCTACTTACCCAATGATGGAGTTATAATATTGCATAAATAACATTTGAAAAGTTTTAAAGATTAACCTTGTTTGTTGTTTGGACATCTTTGTTGAATAGTTCCCCAAAAGTTGCCTCTCCATGAAGCCACTTGTTTGTTCATAGTTCCATAAAAATCTCTCTTACCACTCCATTTGCTTCCATAATGAAAACAACCATCATCATCATTACACTATAATGTTGATGAACTCCAAGTTGTTGCAATATCACAATTATAGTAATAACATGT
>Ga0116227_10013905_pt1 | contig 12471 bp, 15 predicted proteins | sample S1TSphgellanicum_FD_89693 | JGI IMG/M metagenome (GOLD analysis project Ga0116227, IMG submission 89693) | Host-associated microbial communities from peat moss isolated from Minnesota, USA - S1T2_Fb - Sphagnum magellanicum MG | ecosystem: Host-associated > Plants > Peat moss > Unclassified... | reverse complement strand
TACTGCGAATTCGAGCCGTCGCGGCTGAAGAGTCTCGCCGTGCGATTCTCCGCGCCGGTCGTTCCAGGTGACACGATCACCGTGCGGCTGTGGAAAGACGCGCAGACGATATCTTTCGATGCCGGCGTGACCGCACGCGGCGTGACCGTCATCAAGAATGGCAAGGCCCAGATCCACTAGCGCGTCAGCAGGCAAATTTCATGCAACAAACAGAGAGCCAACCCTTGAAGCCCGCCACTTCATATACGCGCATCGCCGCGGATGGACAGCCCTATCTCGAGGGCAGTCGCTGCGCCGAGTGCGCGGCGGTGTTCCTTGGGTTGCGGGAGCATTGCGGGCGATGCGGCGTGCGTGCCCACATGCAGTCGATCCGCCTGTCGGAGCGCGGCCGTCTCTACAACTACACCATCGTCTATCGCAGCTATCCGGGCATCAAGGTGCCGTTCATCTCGGCCATCGTCGATCTTGATGGCGGCGGTACGGTGAAGGGCAACCTGCTGGAAATCGAGCCGGATCCGCAGGCACTGCATTTCGACATGCCGGTACGCATGGTGTTTCGGGGTGCCGAGCTCGCGACCGCTGACGGTGCGGGGCACGTGGCCCATTTCTTTGTTCCCGACGGAGAGCTGCGATGAGTGATGTGTATGTCGTCGGCATCGACATGATCCGCTTCGGACGGCACGCCGACAAAACGGTCGTGCAACTCGCGGCCGAGGCTGCGCTGCTGGCATTCGACGATTGCGGAGTGGGGATCAAGGATATCCAAGCGCTGTATAGCGGCAATATCGGCGAAACCATGACCGGGCAGCGCACCCTGCAGCTCATCGGCCAAACCGGCATCCCGGTGGTCAATTGTACGAATGCCTGCGCCACCGGGGCGACCGCGTTCCGTGAGGCGTGGACGGCGATCAAGGCGGGACTGTTCGATACGGTGCTATGCATCGGTGTCGAGAAGATGGCACCGGGAATGATCGTCAAGAAGAAGGTTGGCAACGAGCCGCTGCCGGCCGAAGGCTTGATTGGTTCTGAGACCATGCCGGCGGTATTTTCCATGGTGGGCCTCGAACATTCGCGCAAGTACGGCACGACGTTGCAGCAGTTCGCGAAGGTTTCCGTGAAGAACCACCATCACTCGACCTTCAATCCCAAATCGATGTACCAAAAGGAAACACCGCTCGAGGAGGTCATGGGATCGGAAATGATTGCGTATCCGAACACCAAGCTCATGTGTTCGGTGAACGTCGATGGCGCCGCCGCGGCCGTGCTCATGTCGGAAAAGCGCGCCCGCGAGCGCGGCCTTCTGGGACGGGCGGTGCGGGTGCGCGCCTCGGCGCTGGCGAGCGATGCGTGGTCCGAGCGCAATCAGGTCATGCAGGACGTGAATACGGTCTCGCGGCAGGCGGCAAAATCAGCCTACGAGATGGCGGGCGTGGGTCCCGCGGATCTCGACCTGGTCGAGCTGCATGACTGTTTCGCCACGGCCGAAATCCTGCATTACGAGAACCTTGGGCTGTGCGCTGATGGCGAAGGCGGGCGTCTGATCGATAGCGGTGATACCGGCCTTGGCGGTCGCGTGCCGGTCAACGTGTCCGGCGGGCTGCTGTCGAAGGGACATCCATTGGGAGCAACCGGGATCGCGAATATCTACGAGGTGGCGACTCACCTGCGCGGCGAGGCGGGCAGGCGCCAAGTCGACGGCGCGCGCATCGGACTCACTCACGTCGTCGGCCTGGGCAGCGCGTGCGCCGTGCACATCCTCGAGAAAGTCTGAGGTTCAGATCCGTGGAGCACCGCTACGTCAAGGTCGAACACGAGGGTAAGCTCACGCTCATCACGCTGGATCGGCCGGAGGTGCTGAATGCGCTGCATCCTCCGGCGCATCACGAACTGGCCCGGGTGTTCGATGAGTTTGCGTCCGATCCTGAGCAGTGGGTAGCCATCATCACCGGCAGCGGCACGCGCGCTTTCTGTGCCGGCAACGACCTTAAATTCCGCGCGGCGGAGGGCCGGCAACCCATGCCGGCAGCCGGTTTCGCGGGACTCACTGCGCGCTTCGATCTGGAGAAGCCGGTGATTGCCGCGGTCAACGGGTTGGCGCTCGGCGGCGGATTCGAACTCGTATTGGCATGCGACCTCGCGATTGCCGCTGAGGACGCGGAATTCGGTTTGCCCGAGGTCATGGTGGGGCTCGCACCCCTGGCCGGCGGTTTGCAGCGCCTCGCGCAGCAGATCGGTTTGAAAGCCGCCATGGGGCTTGCGCTCACCGGGCGCAGATTGAGCGCGGACGAATTACTGCAACGAGGCGGACTCAACGAGGTCACGCCCTCAGGGTTGGCGCTCGCCGGGGCGAAGCGCTGGGCGGCGGACTTGCTCCGCGCCGCGCCGCTCGCCGTGCGCGCCTGCAAACAGGTGATGCTGCGCGGGCTCGACGAGCCTTCTTTGCGGGCAGCGCTGGTCAATCAGGATCAGATCCCCGCCGTGCTGCGGATGCGCGCCTCCCTCGATGCCGTAGAAGGACCCCAGGCGTTTGCGCAACAGCGCGCGCCGCATTGGCAGGCGCGATGAAGGAGATCAGCATGGGAAACATGGTGGCAGGCAAGGTGGTGGTGGTGACCGGGGCAGGGGCTGGCATTGGCCGCGACTTCGCTAAGTCATTTGCGGCAAACGGCGCCAAGGTCGTGGTCAATGATCTGGCCCGCTCCGCTGACAACGTTTACGCCGCGGAGGGCGTCGCCGAGGAGATCAAGCGCGCCGGAGGCGAGGCGGTCGCCGTGGTCGAGAGTGTGGCGGAGTGGGAGTCCGCGCAGCGCATCGTGCAGGCGGCGCTCGACCATTATGGCCGGATCGATGGCATCATCAATAATGCCGGCGTGACGCGCGATCGCTTCTTCTTCAACATGTCGATCGAGGAATGGCGCACGGTGGTGGACGTGCATTTGAACGGCTCGTTCTTCGTAGCCCGCGCTGCCGCCCAACATTTCAAGAGTCAATCCTCGGGTTCCTATGTGCACATGACCTCGACCAGCGGCCTCGTCGGGAACGTGGGTCAGTCGAATTACGCCGCCGCGAAGCTGGGCATCGTCGGACTGTCCAAGGGCATCGCCATGGACATGGCCAGGTACAACGTTCGCTCGAACTGCATCGCGCCTTGGGCGTGGACGGCCATGACGGCCAACATTCCGGCAAATTCACCGGAGAATATCGCGCGCATCGCAAAGCTCCAAAAGATGGAGAGCAGCAAGATACCCCCGCTCGCCGTGTACCTGGTGAGCGATGCCGCCAAGGCGTCGGGCCAGATCTTCGGAGTTCGAGCCAACGAAATTTATCTCTTCAGTCAGCCACGCCTGTTGCGCACTCTGCATCGCAGCGAGGGTTGGACTCCGGAGTCGATCGCCGCCGAGGCTATTCCCGCACTCGAGCACGACTTTTACGACAATGTGCCGTCGATGGCCATCACGCCGTGGGATCCGATCTGACGTGGCGGATGATTTTGCCAACAAGGTTGCGGTGGTCACCGGCGCTTCCCGGGGTCTCGGCCGACGCGTGAGCGAGGCGCTGGCACATCGGGGCGTGCGAGTTGCGCTCGTGTCGCGAAACGAGGCCCGCCTCAAGGAGACCGCCGCGGCGCTTGGGTCCATGACCGCCGCGTTCGCCGCCGATGTCGCTGAACCCCAGGCGGTGCGGGAGGTGTTCGCCGCGATCCGGCAGCGGTTCGGCCGTGTTGACATCCTGGTGAACAACGCGGCGCTCGGCCACCTCCAGTCCATCGAGGAGGCAGATGATCGTTTGCTGCATCGAGAGGTTGCCACCAATCTCTTGGGACCGATCTACTGCATGCGCGCCGCGATTCCCTTGATGAGGGAGGTGGGCGGCGGCGACATCATCAACATCACATCGGAATCCACGCGCAATCCCTATCCGTTTCTCGCGGTCTATGCCGCCACCAAGAGCGCGGTCGAGACCGTGTCGGCGGGCCTGCGCACCGAACTGCGCGGCGAGAATATCCGGGTGACGGTGCTGCGCTCCGGTAGGCTCACCGAAAGCGGATTCAATCGCGAGTGGCCGGAAGCGCAGCGCGCTCGCTATCGTGAATTGGTGACGCAGCAGGGGTATTACGCAGCGTCCGGAGCACCCATTTCCCCGCAAATCACCGCGCAGGCGATCGTGGACCTGATTGGTCTGCCGCGCGCTGCGTGTGTCGATTGCATCGAGCTGCGACCCTCTTGAGCACCCGGAGAACACCCATGCGATTCAAAGATAAAGTAGCCATCGTCACCGGGGCGGGTCAGGGGATTGGGGAGGCGTATGCCCTGGCCTTGGCCGCCGAAGGCGCGGCCGTCATCGTCGCCGAGATCCACGAAGAGAACGGCCGGCGGGTCGCGGACGCCATCCAGGCGTCGGGCGGCAAGGCGCTGTTCGTCAAGACCGACGTCGCGTCACCTGAGTCTGCGGAAAATCTCGCCGCGGAGTCCGTGAAGGCTTACGGCGGTATCGACTATCTCGTCAACAACGCCGCCATTTTTGCCGGAATGCGCCGCGAGAGTCTTTTGACGGTCGACTATGACTACTACAAGCGATTCATGGAGGTAAACATGAACGGCGCCCTCATCGTGACGCGGGCCGTCTATCGCCACATGACGGGACGTGCCGGCGCCGCCATCATCAATCAGTCATCGACCGCCGCCTACGAGGCCGGCAATTACTACAAGATTGCAAAGACCGGCGTGAATGCCATCACCATCGGGCTCGCCAAGGAACTGGGGCCGCTCGGCATCCGTATCAACGGCATTGCTCCCGGACCCACCGACACGATGGCGACGCAGACCAGCGTGCCGGCGGAACGACTGCAGGCTTTGCTCGCGAATTTGCCGCTGCGGCGGATCGGCAAGACCCAGGACATCGTCAGTACCTGCTTGTTTCTGTTGTCTGATGAAGCCAGCTGGATCACGGGTCAGACTTGGTGCGTCGATGGCGGCACCGTGCTCAAGATTTGACGAGCAATCAATATCGACGGCGGGACTGACTTTTGAAGGGGGTGCTCTTGGACCAGAGATTGTCGATGGTAATGCTGGGCGTCGACGATCTTGAGCGATGCCGGCGCTTCTACGAGGGCGGTCTTGGATGGGCGCCGTGGGGTGCGCGTCAAAGCCGCACCTCCGTGAAATATCTGAACGGCGGCGTGGTGCTCGCCATGATCGATCGCCGCTATTTGGCGGCCGAGTCGGGCCTGCCACCAGGGTCAGGATCCGTCGGAATCGTGTTGGTGATCAATGTGTCGTACCGCGCGGAGGTCGACGCCGCCGCCGACGCGGTGTCGCGCGCCGGTGGGATAATAAGCAGCGCCGCAAGGTTGCGCGACGGTGGACTGTACAGCTGTTACTTCACCGATCCCGATGACAATCCTTGGGAGGTCGTGTGGAATCCTCACATGCTCATGGACGCGAACGGGGTGCTGCAAGCGCCAAGCTGACGGCTGCGGGTTCGCCGAAGCGCGATCACCCACTCCGACGCCGCTTGCGCGGCCGCGCCGCCCAGGAGAGATAAGGGTGCTTTCCAGCCATGTTCAGTTCGTCCTTGTGCTCGTTGCTTCAAAAGGCTCTCTAATTACTGATCGTGGTGCCAAAAAGCCTCGATATCGCTTGCCCACTTTCCCATTTGCCAATAATGGGAAAAGAGGTATAGTTATATGATGAAAAGCACCTCAGCAACAAAAAACGTCGATTCTAAGGGACGTCTGACTCTCGGCGAGTCGTTTGCCAACCGCACTGTACTGGTTGAGGACCGCGGCGAGGGCGAAGTGTTAATCAAGCTGGCGCGCGTAATTCCTGAGCGGGAGGCGTGGCTCTACGATAGTAAGGAGGCCTCAGCCTCCGTGCGTCGTGGGCTCAATCAGGCTGCTAGCGGCAAATTTGCAAAAAAAGGGCCCGATCTCGAAGCGGCCGCCGCGCTGGGTGAGCTGTTGCAGGAAGATTGATGCCGTTCAGCCCCCGATGGACCGAAGAAGCGGACTCGAGGTTTCGTGAGCTACAGGCAGCTGCCACTGCATCGCTATTGAATCGCCAAAAGAATCGCAAGGCGAAGGCGGCAAGAGCGGAGGGACTGTTCAAGCAAATCGAGAAATGCGTGCGACTGTTGCTAGACAACCCAAGACACCCAGGCCTCAAAACACACGAATACGACTCAATCGAACATCCATACGATAAAAAATCTAAAGTTTTCGAAGCGTACGTCCAAAACCAGACGCCCGGCGCATACCGGCTCTTCTGGTGCTATGGGCCACAAAAAGGCGAGATCACCATAATTGGTAGCCAAAAAAATTCGACGTTGGAGTTACGATGCTCGGATTCGATGACGTTCTGACAACTTCAGTCGGCCTCAGCACCCACGAATTCTCATCATCGCCCTTTTGCACGGGGTAAGCCCTGGATCATTTCCCGCCGACGTAGAAATTTTGCTGGGTTTATGGAAATATGGGGCATATGAAGACTACTTTGGAACTGCCCGATGGGTTGATGCAGCGTGTGAGGCTTCGTGCCGTGCATCGAAATCAGAAGCTGAAAGACGCTATTGCGCAATTGCTCGAGCTTGGTATGGCCGCCTCGCCTGATGCTGGAAAATCACCGCGTGCGCCCAAGCCGGTCCGCTTGAAAAGCGGACGTGTAAATATTGGAGATATCGAAGCTGCAATCGCCGCTGGCCGAGAGTAGTGGTCCTCGTAGATACCAATGTTCTGGCTTATTTGCTATTAGAGGGCGATCGCACGGCGTCGGCGCAGAAATTATATGAGCGTGACCCAGATTGGCGAAGTGAGGCGTTTCTCATGGTGGAGTTTTCGAACGTTCTCGCCACCTCTATTCGAGCAAAGGCAATCACGCGCGAGCAGGGAGTGAAACTTCTAGCTGGAGCCGCAGCAATTGTGCCGGATTTAATTGGCGTCCAGCACGAGCGCGTACTCGAGGCGGCAATTCAGTTTGGAATCTCTGCGTATGACGCGCGTTTCATCGCGTTGGCCATGCAAATGAAAATCAAACTGGTGACCGAAGATGCCAAGCTTCGAAGCGCGGTGCCGACTTGGACGAATTCGATCTCGGACGCACTTGGCTGAGCGCCTCAGCGCCGCCAAGGTCGACCGCGCAACTGTAGCGCGCTCGATAGCGACTTACTAAACGCAAGTATCTTTGCGTATAGCCATACTATATGCAACGATACTTGCATGTAGTTACGCCCCTTTTGGTCGGAGCGGTCGGAGCGTCTGTGGAAGGACAGCTCGGTAATTTGGTTCCCGGGCCGTGCGATCAAAATTGTTCGCTGCCTTAGTGAATGGTCGAGTTTCGGTAATTCTCACGCATAACATGCGCGATTTTTCGCCAGCAGCACCGGCGGATGATCGCATGACTTTAAGTATCGACTTCATAGACATTGGCCGCAGACTTCCTGGCCAATTTCGCACGTATTTTTTTGGACATCTGGAACACAAAGGCCTTGCCGTCCCGGTGCTTTTCGAGAAGCCCCAGGTCGACAAGGTTCAAAAGGTCTGTGCGGGCGGTCTGGTACGTCACTTGAAGAGCGTTCTGATGTTCCTGTATGCGATAAATCGCATGCGATTGCTTCATCAAGTGATCCATAATCGCCAGCTGCCGGTGATTCAGCTTGTCTTTCAGCTTTGGCGATGAGGCAATCAAGCGACGGGTATCGGCGATTTCCTTGGATTTCTTGGCGAGATATGTGTGTAACGCCTTAATGGCGGTACAAATCACATTAAGCTGATGCTCAATGAAGTACGTGAGGTCATTGTCATCCGTTTCAGTGTGCAAATATGCTCGTGCGTACTGTGCCGGCGCCTTCTTGATGATGCGCGAGATGGAGATAAATTCGATCAGCCAATAGCCGCTTTTGGCCATGGCCCAATAGAAGAGCGCCCGCGCGGTGCGCCCATTGCCATCCACAAAGGGATGTATCCAGCCAATCATGAAATGGATAGTGAGGGCCTTGATGACCGGATGGATGAAGGGGTTCTCGTGTGCGGCATTCCCAAAACTACACAGTTCCGCAATACGCGCGTCCACTTGGTCAGCCGGTGGCGGCACATACAGCACTTCATGGTTTCGCTCATCGACGACGCGGACGTCTTCGTCCGGACGCCGCCAGCGCCCAGTCGCGGATGGATCTTCGAGCGTGAGGTCAGTCATGATGGACTGGAGCTCCAGGATCAATGAGGGGGTCAGCGGCAGATGTTTATGGGTTCGAATGAACTGCATAGCCGCATAGTTGTTATAGATCATTTGCTCGCCGTGATTGCGAGGTTTACGCCCTTGGCGCAACATCTCCTTGGCCACCTTGTGGGTACTCGCGGCGCCTTCTAGCTGACTCGAGGTGATGGCCTCCTCGATCAAGGAGCTCACCAAATAGCGGTCCCGTGTTTGGGAACTGGTGACCAGTTCCGGCACTTCGATTCTGCCGCTGGCATCGCGGTCGATTTCGTGGATGAGTTTCAGGACATTGTCGGGAACGGCGTAGGTGAAACGGGTTCGCTTCGTATCGGCGAAGGGTAGTGGATGATTGGCGCGCCGAGCCATCTTGATGGCCAGCCACCATTGCCTGTGGGTAAAGCCGTGAGATAGAGGCAGATGACGTAGTTCGTCCCAATGCACATAGCGGCCTTCTGGCTGCTTTCCCAAATCAGAGCCGACGACTTCGGTAAGCTTCTTGCCAGTCCCTTCCTTAACGAGCTCTCCCAGGAGCTCCGATAGGGTGGGCGGTTTTTGGGGTACTTTCATGCAATTCTACTAATTTAGTAGTAATTAGTAGAAGAATAGTAGCAGAGCGCGGCGTTAACTACTGATTTTTTATTAATTAGTAGCTACGGATCTAACGTCCGCTCATTAGTTAGCGCTCGAATCGCGAGCCCCAGGAAGCCGCGGGCGAGTCCCGGGAGGCGCGTCAGCTTCCAGACGCATTGCTTGGTCAATGGCGCATTATGCGCATCGCGTTCCGTCCACCGCTTGACGCACTACGCAAAAAAGACTAGTCTGATGACTAGTCAGATAAGGAGGCGAAATGAAATCGTGGCCCGTTCAAGATGCGAAATCCCGCTTCAGTGAGTTTCTGAAGGCCAGCCTTACGGAAGGGCCGCAAGTGGTCACGCTGCGGGGCGTCGAGACGGCAATACTCGTGCCGATGCAGGAGTGGCGGAGTCTTCGTGACCGAGCGCGGCCGAGTTTGAAGGCGTTGCTGCTCGCCCCTGGAGTTCGAGGGGGGATGAGCCTCCCGCCGCGAGGGCATTTGCGGCGGCGGACGCCACGAACGATAGACTGATCGTGTATCTCCTCGATACGAATGTTGTATCTGAGCTGCGCAAGCTCAAACCTCATCAAGGAGTCGTTGACTGGATTCAAGCTGCATCTGAGGGCTCACTGTCCGTTTCCGCCATGACTATCGGCGAAATACAGGCGGGAATTGAGATTACCCGTCGACAGGATCCGGAGAAGGCCCATGAGATTGAGGTCTGGCTCGACGACGTGGCGCAGAGCTACGGCGTTCTTTCGGCGGACGCGGCCATCTTTCGTCGTTGGGCGCAGCTCATGCACCGGCGATCGGATCATCATCTTGAAGATGCGCTCATCGCGGCTACCGCTTTGGTTCATGGACTGACGGTGGTCACCCGCAATGTGGATGATTTCGAGCCTTTCGGGGTCCCCCTCATCAATCCATTTGTCCGTAGCGGCACGGGCAAGCGTTAAGCCGGTTACAGGCGGATTTGATCGATCGGGGCGGTGCGCGCCTGTATTGGACACATGGTGGCGTCTTGCAGACTGCGCAGCTCATTGCGCAGGTAGCTCGAAATGAAGTCGATGAGCGTGCGGGCGGCGAGGGTCAGGCCGCGCCGCGACGGATACATCACGAGCAATTTCTGATCATTGAGTCGGTACTCGGGCAGCACCCGCACCAGCCGTCCCTCGTTGATCGCATCGCGGCATAGCACGAGTGGTAGGGACGCCAGGGCGCAGGCCGCGAGCGCGCTTTCCCTGATGACCCAAAGATCTTCGGTCAGCAGCCTTGGGAAATGTTGCAGGGATTGCTGCGTCGCGCCGGGTCCGGATAGATGCCACCAATAGCGACCGCCGGCATCCGGCGGTTGTTGCCCGGCGGCGGACGGCAGCGACGCCAGATCGGCCGGGGTGCGCGGTGTCCCCAGGCGCGCCAGCAGGGTGGGGCTCGCGACCAGCAGTTCCGGATCCAGCGTGAACGATGAGGTGACCAGGGTCGACGATTTCGCGCCGGCACCGATATGCAAGGCGAAGTCGTAACCCTGGTCCGTGAGGGCGGTGGTACGGTTCGTGATTTCGAGCGTTACCTGCACCTCCGGGTATTTCAATAGGAAGGCATTGAGAATGGGCGCCAGAACGATCTGTGCGAAATTCAGCGGACAAGCGATGCGTAGCTTGCCGCGCGGCATCAGCCGGACGGCGTCGGTCAGGGTGGACGCTCGGGCCACTTCGTTGAGGATCACCTGGCACTGGGCGTAGTAGCGTTTACCGATGTCGGTGATCTGCAGGCGCCGGCTGGTCCTGCGAATGAGCTGCACACCCAGTTCCTTCTCCAAACTCGCCAGGCGCTGGCTCAGCATGGATTTCGCCACGCCCAGGGATTCGCTCGCCGCGGTCAGGCTGCCGTGCTCGACGATCGCCGCGAAGAAGCGAATGTTGTTCAGATCGTTCGCCATTACGAACGATGATTTCATGTTTTCGCTCTTCTTTACAAGCGTTGCGATTGCGATGATTTGGAGTGTTGGAGCGCAGCGCGAGACGACTCACCGTCGTCCGACGCGTACGGATTGTAGAGGGAGATGGATGTGGCTCGAGCTGGTTGGCGTGTGGCGCTCACTGCCGTCGTCGGTCTGGTCGTCATGGTCGGTGCTCTGGCGGTGGCCCGGTCGCAGCCGACGCGGGCGGATGCCGACACCTCGCCGGCGACTTCCAATACGCTGCCGCCGACCAATTTTTCGGTTACGGACGTCGATCGCAGCGCGTTGCCGCGGGCGGCGCCGGGATTTGCGCACGCCACGGTCGCTGCCAATCCCCAGGCCCCGGACGCCCACGCCGTCGGTGAGAAAACCTGCATCGCCTGCCACAAGCTCGAGGCGGATCATTTTACGCACACACTGCATTCCCTGGGTTTGCATGTGGCCAACCGTTCGGACCCCACCATTCCGGTGTGCGAGGCGTGTCACGGACCCGGATCGGAACATGCCGCCAAGCCCCTGATCAAGGGTCTCATCATCGGCTACACGCGTGCGTCCGGCACGCCGATCGCGACGCAGACGAAGACCTGTCTGACCTGTCATTCGGGTGGGCCGCGGGATCACTGGTTGGGGTCGGTCCACCAGCGAAACGATCTATCGTGCAGCGATTGCCATAACCCCATGGCGAAATTCTCGGTGGAAGGATTGATGGCGAAGTCATCGATCAACGAGACCTGTGCCCAGTGTCACAAGGATATCCGCCTGCAATTCAATCGCCGCTCGCACATGCCGCTGCCCGAAGGGCAGATGAGCTGCGACGACTGCCACAATCCGCATGGCTCCCTGACCAATCCCCTGTTGAAGACCAATACGGTCAACGAAACCTGCTATCAATGTCATGCGGAGAAGCGCGGACCCTTCCTGTTCGAGCATGCGCCGGTGCGGGAGAATTGCCTGAATTGCCATACGCCGCACGGTTCTAATCAGAGCACGTTGCTGGTGGCGCCGGTGCCGTTCCTGTGCGAACAGTGCCACACCAACGTGCTGCATCCGAACGATCTGCAGACCAAGCAGGCATTGGGCACCGGCTTGCATCCCGACGTGCGCGTGATGGGCCGCGGCTGCCTCACCTGTCACGCCAACATCCATGGCTCCAATGCACCGTCCGGCGTGCGGTTCCACGAGTAAGGAGCGGCCACATGATCAAGCCCGCGTTCGGATGGATCGTAGGACTGCTGTGCATCGCAGTTGCGCTGGGGGCACCCGTGCCGAGTCGCGCCGACAGCGGGGTCGGCGTCGACACCTGGCGTGCCAACAAGCTCGACCCGACCGGCGCTCAGGCAACCCAGCCGCTCGATCCCGATGGCACCAGTTGGCTGTACCCCGGGCAACACCGCTCGCCTACGGGACACCTGTACAACGAGCCGCCGACCGAGCCGCCGACCGAGCCGCGCACCGAGACCGCGAGCGTGTGGCTCATCTATGGAAACTTCGACGTGGGGTACTTGCACACCTCGGGCGAGAAGACCGCACTGTTCGATCGCTACACACGCTGGCCCACCAATGGCCCGGCGTTCGATTTCGACGTGGACGCCGAGCGGCCGTCTGACGGCAGCTACGCGAACCTGCGCGGCAGCTTCATCAGCGCGGAGGATCAATACTATCAGGCGGTCTACGGCAAGGCGGGGGCGTACAAGGCGGAGGTGTTCTTCCGTGACATGCCGAACCTG
>Ga0116227_10013904_pt1 | contig 12474 bp, 10 predicted proteins | sample S1TSphgellanicum_FD_89693 | JGI IMG/M metagenome (GOLD analysis project Ga0116227, IMG submission 89693) | Host-associated microbial communities from peat moss isolated from Minnesota, USA - S1T2_Fb - Sphagnum magellanicum MG | ecosystem: Host-associated > Plants > Peat moss > Unclassified... | reverse complement strand
GGTTATGAGCCCGACGAGCTACCGCTGCTCTACCTCGCGCTGTTGGGAGTGCAAATATAGAGGTTGTGTTCTTAGCAACCAAACTATTTCTTTTTTATTTTCTCAACACCGCTTATTAGGCTATTTTTACATGCTCATGGTAGAGAATTTCAAATCAGGTTTCGTAAACATTTTTGGTGCACCCAATGCTGGTAAGTCCACATTGCTCAATGCATTGTTGGGAGAGCGATTGGTCATCACATCGGCTAAGGTGCAGACCACCCGCCACCGTATACTAGGTATACTCAACGAGCAGGAATATCAAATAGTGTTCTCAGATACCCCCGGCATCATAGAACCCAAGTACAAGCTGCACGAAAAAATGATGCGCCAGGTAAAGAGCGCACTCGAGGATGGCGATGTGGCCATACTGATGCACGACATTACCCAGCCTATGGAAGAGCTGGAGGCCATTACCGGCATGCTCAAACTAAAGGTGCCAACTATATTGCTCCTTAATAAGACCGACCTTGTAAAGAAGAACGAGGTAGATGCATTGGTGAAACAATACAAGGCTAAGTATCCTAAGTTCGATGTACTACCTGTATCAGCACAAAAGAAAAATAACCTGGGTGAGGTCATAGCATTCATACTCAAACATCTGCCTGTAGCTCCGCCGTTCTATCCAGAGGATCACATATCCGACCGCACCGAGCGCTTCTTTGTAAGCGAACTCATACGTGGACAGATATATAATCTGTATCACGAAGAGATACCGTACCACACTGCCGTTATCATACAGGCTTTTGAAGAAAAGACAACGCTTATCGTGATCAAGGCCGAAATAATAGTAAGCCGCGAAACACAAAAAGTGATAATGATAGGTACCGGGGGCAGCATGATAAAACAACTGGGCATTAATTCCCGCAAGGAAATTGAAGAATTCCTGGAGCGCAAAGTGCACCTGGAGTTGTTTGTAAAAGTGCGGCCGAAGTGGAGGGACAACGAAAACTACCTGCGTGAGTATGGATATAATTTGTGAGGATAAGGCCATAATACAACCACTGAACCCCGATTGGTATGCTTGTAAAGTAGCGGCAGTTGATATGCTCCGTCTCGACCTCGTGCACCCCGTTATCTCTGGAAACAAGTGGTACAAGCTGCAGCATAACCTGCAGGCCGCTAAGGAACAAGGTGCAAATAAGATCATAACATTTGGCGGTGCGTATTCCAATCACCTGGTGGCGGCAGCGGCAGCTGCACAGGCCGCTGGTTTATCCTCTGTGGGCATTGTACGTGGTTTGTATGCGCAGCACGCGCCAACAGCTACATTGCAGGCTTGCAGCGATATGGGCATGCAACTGGTATATATTTCCACTGCTGACTACGCACGTAAAACAGATGCTCAATTTCTTGCAGAACTACAGGCCACCTATGGCCCGGCATACATGATACCTGAAGGTGGCGCAAATGAAGCGGGTAGGCTAGGTGCCGGCGATATGACTGCACTAATACCAGCCGGATATACACATATATGCCTGCCGGTAGGTACAGGTACATCGCTTATTGGTCTTCGTAATACAATATCAGCTGATGTCTCCATACTTGGTTTTGCTCCTTTTAAAAATGGTGAATACTTGCGCGATGAGATCACATCTTATATAGACACAGCGGCAAACTCAAATTGGAATCTATATACACAATGGCATTTCGGAGGCTTTGGTAAATGGGATACTACTCTTATTGAATTCATGAACGAGTTCTACATGCAGAACAATATTCCGCTTGATATATTGTACAATGCCAAGATGATGTACGGACTTAAAGTAATGTTAAGTAATGACGTATTTGGTCCCGATGCCCGAATTTTGTGTGTACATACAGGAGGGTTGCAGGGCAATAGTTCCATACAAAAGCACGTTGTCTTTTAGTGGGGGATTTTACACTAAATTTGTCCGCTTATAGCCATGGAAAACAAAAGAGGTAGCCGGCTTACATTATATATAGTACTTGCAATGTTATTAGGAATAGGTGTCGGATTGGCACTTAATAACTATTATATACAGCAAGAGAACGCTACTATTGCAGGTACAGAATCACAGATAAGGGAGATACGTCACCAGATGCATAGCATCTCTGATACTACAAGCGCCGCCTACGCAGCGATGCATCATCGCCTGGATGACGTTACCTGCTTGAAAGACAATGCCAGCGCAGCAAGAGACACCAAGTTAGATCCCTTTTCCCTGCTCGCCGACCTGTTCCTTCGACTCATAAAAATGATAATCGCACCTATCGTATTTACCACATTGGCGGTAGGTGTGGCCAAAATAGGCGATAGCAAAGCTATCGGGCGTATAGGGGCCAAAACATTACTGTGGTTCTCTTGTGGATCATTTTTAAGCCTGTTGCTGGGCATGGGGCTTATCAACTTTTTTCATCCGGGCTCTGCTATGCATCTCCCTATTCCTGATGCGGCTGCAGGTAGTGCACTGCCTGCAACAAAGATCACCCTGCGCGATTTCCTGTATCATATGGTGCCCACCAGTATCTTCGATGCACTGGCCCGTAATGAGATATTGCAGGTAGTCGTGTTCGCATTGTTCTTTGGTTTCGCTACTGCTGCTATTGGTAAGCCCGGCCAGGTGGTTACCAAGGCGCTCGATGCATTCTCCCACGTCATTCTTAAGATGACGGCATACATCATGAACTTTGCCCCCATTGCTGTGTTTGGCGCTATAGCGGTAGTTATTGCCAAGCAGGGTGTGGGTATTCTGCAAACGTATTCTTTGTACATCGGCGAGTTCTACCTGGGGCTTTTCTTACTGCTGTTCATTTTGTTGGTAGCCTGCTATGCTATTATAGGTAACAAGACCTTCAGCCTGCTCACGCATATAAAACAACCCACACTTCTTGCCTTCAGTACCAATAGCAGCGAGGCAGCCTTTCCATCCCTTATAGTGCAGCTGGAGCGGTTCGGTTGTCATGAACGCATCGTCAGCTTTGTATTGCCCTTAGGTTATTCTTTCAATCTTGCAGGGTCTATGATGTACATGGCCTTTGCCTCTATATTTCTTGCAGAGTGCTACAGTATACATCTCGATATGGCTACCCAGTTCAGTATGCTTATGGTATTATTGCTTACCAGCAAGGGTATAGCAGGTGTGCCGCGTGCTGCGCTGGTAGTGGTGGCCGGCACATTGGCTACTTTTAAGATACCGGAGGCAGGGCTTGCGTTGCTGTTGGGTATAGACCCAATACTCGACATGGGCCGTACTGCGACCAATGTGGTAGGCAACAGTATTGCTACTGCGGTAGTGAACAAGTGGGAAAAACTATAAATTCCCTTTCTTCTTAACGGAAATTATACAATATATAAAAACCGTATTTACACTATTTTCTTTATTTTCACCCTTTCTAAGCTACTTACAATGCACGAATTACTGGATCTATTCCATAACCTTACCAACGAAGTTTGGATCAATAGTCATGGAGGATTATATATTGTCATGTTTGTTCTCTTTGCAGAGACCGGGCTTTTTGTAGGCTTTTTCCTTCCCGGCGACTCTTTACTCTTTGTTAGTGGCATGATCATTTCCCGTTCTAACGTTCCGTTTGAAAATCCTATTGTCAATCTTATCTACTGGATATTGCTGATGACCTTCGCTGGCGTACTGGGCAATATTGTGGGCTATTGGTTCGGCAAGAAATCCGGCCCCATGCTTTTCCAGAAAAAAGACACCTTATTGTTTAAGCAGAAACACCTGCACCAGGCTCATGATTTTTACGAGCGCAAGGGTGGTACTGCTATTATCCTGGCCCGTTTTCTGCCTATAGTACGCACATTTGCGCCTATAGTGGCCGGTATAGTAGATATGACCTACAAAAAATTCCTTTCTTACAATATCATAGGTTGCATTATGTGGGTCGCCAGTATGCTGGTAGTAGGCTTCTTGCTGGGCAACAACGATTGGGTGAGGGTAAACCTGGATAAGATCGTCATAGGTCTTATCGTGGTCACTACAGGCCCTGTGTTACTCAAAATGATCTTTGGTAAAAAGCCGGCGACCACTGTCAATGGCCCTTCTAATCAATAAACTACATGGAGCGTAATAAAACCATTGGCTTGCTCAGTATTCCCGTACTTGTGGCGGCACTTGGCTACTTTGTTGATATCTACGACCTTTTACTGTTCAGTATCATACGCGTAAAAAGCCTCAAAAGCATTGGGCTCGATGCTGTACAACTGGATATCAGCGGCAAATCTATCATCAGCATACAAATGATAGGCCTTCTTATTGGTGGTATCATATGGGGGGTTATGGGTGATAAAAAGGGCAGGCTAAGTGTACTGTTCGGGTCTATACTCCTGTATTCACTGGCCAATATTGCCAATGGTTTTGTACAAACCGTAGGTCAGTACGAATTGTGTCGTTTCATAGCAGGTGTAGGCCTGGCGGGCGAGCTGGGAGCTGGTATCACATTAGTGAGCGAACTGGTGACCAAAGAAAAACGTGGGCTGGCAACTTCGGTAGTGGCCGGCATAGGGCTTACCGGTGCTGTGGTTGCTTACTTCATTTCTCAGACCTTCGACTGGCGCGTATGTTATTATATAGGTGGTGGCTTAGGTTTGATGTTATTGCTATTGCGTGCTACTGTTTTTGAATCGGGTATGTTCAAGACCATACAGCATGCTGATGTAAAGAAGGGCAACTTCTTTATGTTCTTTACCAATGGCAAACGCTTTAAAAAGTATCTTCTTAGCATTCTTATAGGTTTGCCTACATGGTATGTAATAGGAGTACTCATTACATTTTCAAAAGAGTTTGGTGAGCGTTTTAATATTAAGGGTGCGGTCGATCCCGGTAAAGCGGTCATGGTTGCTTATGTAGCCATCTCTATTGGCGATCTGCTGGCAGGCTATCTCAGCAGGGAATTGCGGAGCCGCAAGCGAGCTTTGTATATATTCTATGCGGTCACAGTACTCGGTATCATTCTCTTCTTTACACAACAGAACGGCACGCTTACCGGTATGTACCTTATTTGCGCGTTAATGGGCTTTGGTACTGGCTTTTGGGCGCTATTCGTTACTATGGCTGCCGAGCATTTTGGTACCAACCTGCGTGCTACGTCGGCTACTACGGTGCCTAATATAGTGCGTGGTTCCCTGCCATTACTTATCATGTTGTTCACGGCGCTAAAGCCCGGCTTTGGCTATATCAATGCTGCTGCAATAACGGGTATCATAGTCATGTCCATCAGCTTTGTTTCCTTAATACTTACAGAAGAAACTTACGGTAAAGACCTCGATTTCCTGGAAGAATAACAGACTTTTCCTTCACACAGAAAACAACGACCATGAATATTTTTGACGGCATCAGCTACTATTCTTATTCTTCCTTTATACAGTTGTTAGAAAAGCTGGTTGCCGATGGTGCCTATACAGGCAATGTGACCGGCAATGATTTTATATTCTGGACCAAGCTTTCATTGCAACGTTTTGAACGCTGGGCAAAGACAATTCAACTATCCGATGCAGCTATAGCGGCATCAAAAAATGCAGCACCGCAAACCTGGTGGGTAGTCACAGAGTCGTGGTGTGGCGATGCAGCGCAGACAGTACCTGTACTGGTGAAAATGGCCGAAGCATCGGGTGGCAATATCGAATTACGTTTCATCCTCCGCGATCAGAATCCACTCATCATGGATAAGTACCTGACCAATGGCACCCGCAGCATACCTGTAGTAGTAGCCATTAGCAATGCGACCGGCGAAGAGCTGTTCCATTGGGGACCACGCCCGGCCATAGCCCAGGCCATGATGATGAACTGGAAGAAAGACAACAACGGCAAAACATTCCTGGATATAGAGCGCGAGATACATACCTGGTATGCAAATGACAAGGGCGTAACATTTGAGGCAGAGATACTGGCGCTGATGAACAAGTAACACCATTTAGACAGCCAACATTGATAAATTATCTGATGATGTAATCATTCGTGGGTACGCTGTGCATCTACGAAGCACATGTGCATAAAGCATTTATTTTGTCTACAGACCCTTTGCCCCTACAGGGCAGACCTTCAAATCTCATTTATATGTCTAACTGGTATAGGATGGCTCCTAAGCCGCAATTGGCGGGTACAGCGGATGTGGCTTTGCAATGGTGTCGTAATGTATAGTCTTTTTACTGCGGTTTAGGAATGTGGGGCGTTTAATGGTGCAAGAAGAATTCCCGATTTTTCCCTGTTCCGGGCAAAATGCGGATGTACCTGTTGGCGGCTCAAATGCTTTATTGATAAGGGTTTCAAGGGAACCTTCCTGTGGAATTCCCGATTGGTCGGCAGAATTTGAATCGGGTATTTGTTCCGTTCCTGTGGCTCTTTGAGTGTGGTCAATGTCCCGGTCTGTGTAGTCGTTTGGGCGGCTGTTCATAGTTATGTCAGCGTAGATGTTATCTCTTATTTCTTTTAACTCAGCCTCAGCGGCGGCGGGTGACTGCTCGCTCTCGAACCCAAAATCATTGTTGTAGCGCGGGTTCGCTTTGCGGGCGGTAAAGTAGCTTTCGGCGTAGGCCTGGAGCTGATCGCAAAACTGCTGGTCGGCACCAATATAGTTAGTGAAGTCTACCATCATCTGCATGTTCATGCCGACGGAGCTATACTGCTTCATTTTATAAATGCTGTTGATGAGTTTGCGCATGCTGTCGGCTTCTTTGGCGGTAGGGAACCGAAGGCCAATGGGACGCTCTGCAATGTAGTTCTGTAGCTCTACGAGCATGTAGCAGAGATTATCTACAATGATAGCGGGTGCGGCATGGGCCGCTTTTTTGTGCTCGTCCCAGGCCTCTTTTTTTATCCAGAGGTAGAGGGTCTTTTCGTCTACAGCGAGTTCTTCTGCAATTTCTTTTCTGGACAAGTTGGTACCGAAGAAAAGATCTTTGGCTTGTTGTTTTTGGGTGGTTTTCATTTGCTTGCTCGTGGGGTTATATAGTTAATGCAGGATCACGGATCTAGGGGATCACACGGATGTCACGGATCGTGTCTTGTGACCTATTGGTTGCGGCTCAGTACCGGTTTACGTGAGCAGGTTTGCAGGTAGGTGGAGGTTGGACTTGTGATGTGCATTTGATAGTGGTGGTTATAGGTGCCTTGGGAGGCTTGTTTTGGTGCTACAAAGGTAATATGGGTGTGGTGACGTGCCAAATGAAGATATCCTCATTTTTTGTTTTTTAATGTGGCAGCAGGAATGATACGTGGCACTTAATTTAGCTCTGGGTTATTTTGAAAGTTGAGGCTTCAGGGGTTTATGTTGAAAGACGAACCTTAGGCCAGCCTTGTGATACACATACGGTATGCTCTGTAGCTGTATTGCCGACCTTTCGCGAGGGTTGTTGGTGAAGAACACCAACAACGGCAAAAACACGCCTAGTAACATCGCTTAGTTTGTATTTACTACCTGCGAAACCCGTATTGTCTCCAATCGATGTTTGCCATAATGTAAAAAGACAAAATTAAATTACCTATAACGAAAAGTATAATTATCCTACTAATCCGGTTCCAATTTTTCCGCTTTTCATCGGACCATGATTCAAATTCGGCAATGTATGTAGTCCATAATTTGTTACGTTCAAATATAAGCGCGTTAATAATGACCAATGGTGCTATTATACAGGTAGCCATTATTGTAGTAGAACTTGGGCGCATGTCAATTTTGTATATATCAAGATAGTAATTACATATCGATAATATTAGGGAAGCTTCAAGAATTATTATTAGAAAGACAGCTTTAGGCTGTATTAATATATTGTCTTTTTTGCTATTCAGCCAATTGAATAAGAAAAAAAATAAGTATTTATAAGCAGTTGCTATCATTTCCATCTCTGAATACATTAACTAGTTTTTCTGCCGTTGGTGATGGGCTTCACCATAGCGGTAGTGTAAATGTATAGCTTAAATCTTTACTATCTTTTGCGTGCAGATCTCCTTTCCTGCGTTGTATGACCTTATGTAGTATACTCCTGCGGCAAGTGTATGAATATCAATGTTCAGTTGTTTCTGGTCCCACTGATAACTGCCGATGCGTTGGCCGATGGTATTGTATAGTGTGACATTAGCGCCATAAGTAGCCGTATAACTATTGCTTACAATGTTCAGGGTATTGGTAGCAGGGTTGGGATAGATATTGATGTCCGTACAACAAGTTTTAGTTCCGGGCTGCGCTGGTATATCACTTACGGCAGTCCTGTAAAAGTACGCTCTGCCTGGGTGGGGCCGGCTATAGTCGCCATTGCCCATAGAGCTGGTGCCAGTTACAACTATATTATTGTTGGTTATTGATAATGCACTGCCATATGTGAGTGGGAAGCCAATGTTCTTCTGCCGAATCACATTCTGGAAAAGGTCGGTTTGGGTGAGCAACAATGGTTTCTGTATAGTGGCGTCGTTAGAGGTATTCTTGGTCAGCGTCCACAACTGGTTGTCGGCAGTCAATAAAATAACGCTAAGCTCTGGTACAACTACAGATGAAATGACATCGCCGTTCTTTGAAAGAACGGTAAGTGCATAAGCGTAGCTATTGCCATCTTTGACCGTATACATTAGTGCATAAAACCCCGCATTGTAAGCTAATAGTTCTGGTTGAAGCACCGGTTCATTCAAATGTAATGGTATCGATCGTTGTAGAATGCCTTTCGCATCAAGAACATATAGGTTATTAGGGTCGTACGTAATATAGGTTTGGGCAAAAGTGTCAAAAGTTACAATTGGGTAAACTGTGTCCAGTGCAGGTGTAGTTGAAAATGTTGTTCTTGTTAATGCGCTGTCGCGTTCATCGAGCCACACATGGTAGTTCCCGAACGACCGGTATAAGAATGTGAATGTATTCGGTGCTATCTGCTCTGTATGGTACAATGCTTGCCATCCGCATTCGCTGTCGTCATTAAATGTTTTGCTGGTCACCAGGTTGCCCGCTGTATCCAGTATCAACATGCCGCTGCGCGATGAATAGCGGAGTGAGCTATCGTTGGTGCAGGCCTGGTAATTTATGTCGAGGGTAGATGGGATAGCCACATTCCCATTCCACATGAATATTTGTGTGGCAGTTTTGTTATTGTATGCGTAAATAGTGTCTGTAGCATTTTGGGTGGGGTAAATAGCCCAACTGATCTTATTATACTTATCAACTTTTGCGGTCGCTATGTCGCTTTCTACAAAGTCGAACGGCACACCTGATGGATAAAAAACACTTTTCGAGGACAGGAGATAAACGTTTCCTGCACCATCGACCACGTGGGAAACATTGTTTACCGATCTCGTGCTGTCATTATAGGGCAAAATAAACTCCACCTGAGCTTTCGCCCCAGAAGACAGCAAGACGAAAAACAACAGTAAATAAATGGACTTTATAGGTGGCAAAGTCAAGGTCATAGGAAATTGTAAGATATGAAGTTATGCATAATGGTCAAACTGTTGATATATAGACCGCATTTATGAGATAAAGGTTTGCTCAAATATCCGTGTTTTCCGTTTTGTGGGGTTAGGAACTTTATTTCCGCCGTTGTTGGTGTTCTTCACCAACAACTTTCGCGATGGGCAGGTGCTACAAGCAGGACATGAGGAAGCCGAAATCGTCATTCGCCCGGTAGTAAAACCCAGCGCTGCTGTAGCTGTACTCTTCCGGTCTTGAGCAAAGACCCGCTTTTACGGGATTGAAATGTATATAAATCAATTTCTGTTTCATTACGTCTTCATGCCAGATCGCTACGCTCAACGGGTTTCGTTCCCATATCTGATATTTTCTGTCCTTCGCTCCCACAAGATATTCGTTTTGCTGCTCAGGGTTATTATTCCGCAGGTCCTTTAGTATCATTTGTGCTGTGTATCTCAAAAAATCGCGTTGTACATCTTCTCGCCTGTTGGGTTCACGTATATGCCAGAGTATATGTATGTGGTTGCTCATTATTACAAAGGCATGGACATATATTTTTCCAGTATCAACAAGATACTTAAGGCTGTTAGCTATAATACTCTTGTACGCGTCGTTTGCCAGCAAGTGCTTCCATTCGAGTATGGTCGCGGTAAAAAAAGACATATCATATTTTTTACTTGTGGGCATAGGCTTCAATTTACAAAAAAACAGCATTGCCTGTCTATTGCGAGGGTTGTTGGTGAGGAACACCAACAACGGCGAAACAGTATTGTCTGCTTGGGTTAGTGAGACAAACCGCATTGTGCGTCCATCGCGAGGGTTGTTGGTGAGGAACACCAACAACGGCGAATGGTGGGTTAGTAGGGACAACTGCATTGTGTCCTCGTCGCGAGGGTTGTTGGTGAAGAACACCAACAACGGCAGTGGGGTCCCACATTTAACAATTATATCAATAACGTCTTGAGTGTATTTCTATAGTTTATGAGATACATTTATGCCGATTTTTAAAAAACGGAAAATGAGTCTCCTACACAGACACGATCATAAAGAGGAAAATTACAGGGATGTAGTATTGATAGGCGCGGGCATTATGAGCGCCACGCTGGGTATGTTCTTAAAACAACTGCAGCCCGACTGGAAAATAGATATTTTTGAGACACTGGATGCGGTAGCCCTGGAAAGCTCTGATGCCTGGAATAACGCAGGTACTGGGCACTCGGCGCTATGCGAGCTGAACTACACCCCGCAAAAAGCCGATGGGTCTGTAGACATTTCAAAAGCACTGCACATCACCGAACAGTTTGAAGTTTCACGGCAGTTCTGGGCTTGGCTGGTAGAGCAGGGTATCATCCCCGATCCAGGCGATTTTATACATAGCATACCGCATATGAGCTTTGTTTGGGGAGATGATAATGTGGAGTATTTGCGCAAGCGCTATGAGGCCATGCAGCAACATCATTTCTATAGCTCCATGGAGTTCTCCGAAAGTCCGGAACAACTGGCAGCCTGGATGCCATTGGTGATGGAAGGCAGGGATAAAAATGAAAAAGTAGCAGCTAACCATATAGATATAGGTACCGATGTGAACTTTGGTGCGCTTACCCGTATCTACTTCAACTACCTGAAACACCAGGAAAATACCAAGCTATATCTGCACCACAACGTGCATGACCTGCATCGCGAAAAAGACGGGCACTGGCGGGTATCTGTAACCAACAGCGCAACAGGTGGAAAGAAAGAACTGCATGCAGGCTTTGTATTCATAGGCGCGGGTGGTGGTTCGCTCCAGTTGCTCGAAAAGTCGCATATTCATGAGAGCAAAGGCTTTGGTGGTTTCCCGGTAAGCGGCCAGTGGCTGCGGTGTACCAACAAAGAGGTTATAGCCCGCCACCATGCCAAAGTATACGGTAAGGCCGCTGTGGGTAGTCCGCCCATGTCTGTGCCACACCTGGATACCCGCATCATTGACGGCGAACAGGAACTGTTGTTCGGCCCGTTCGCAGGGTTCTCCACCAAGTTCTTGAAAGAAGGTTCAGGACTTGATCTGTTCACTTCTATCCGGTTGAGCAACGTGGTGCCCATGGTGGCTGCCGGCTTGCACAATATACCACTCACCAAGTACCTTGTAGAGCAGGTAAGGCTTTCGCAGGACGATCGTATCAATGAACTACGTGCGTACCTGCCTGAAGCCCGCAATGAGGATTGGGAATTGAAGATAGCCGGTCAGCGGGTGCAGGTGATCAAGAAAGATGACAAAGAGGGTGGTGTACTGGAATTTGGTACAGAGGTAGTGAGTAGTGAGGATGGCAGCATAGCAGCGTTGCTGGGTGCCTCACCGGGTGCATCTACAGCAGTGTCTATCATGCTGGGGTTGATCAAAACGTGCTTCAAAGACAAAATAAATACGGAAGAGTGGCAGTCTAAACTGAAGCAAATGATACCATCGTACGGCCATGACCTGGCAAAAGATGCGGCTATGACGGCAGCAGTAAGGGCACATACGGGGAAAGTTTTGGGCGTGAAATGAGGTGCCGCTAAATAAATTAACAAACGATAGGTAGCTAAAAAAATAAAATTGTCGATTAGTAGAATTATTTTAGCGTCTGATCTCAAAAAACATTTCTTATGAGTTTTATAACCAGCATTGTTGCCCGCCAGATACTTGATTCCCGCGGCAATCCTACAGTAGAAGTTGATGTACATACCAGCGAAGGCATAATGGGACGGGCTGCCGTACCATCGGGCGCATCCACAGGTAAGCACGAAGCCGTAGAATTGCGCGATGGCGACAAGAAAGTATATGGTGGCAAAGGTGTGCTGAAAGCTGTAGAAAATGTAAATGATACTATAGCTGAAGAACTATACGGATTTGAAGTAACTGACCAGCGTGGTCTGGACCAGGCTATGCTGGCTATGGATGGTACAGATAGCAAGAAGAAACTGGGTGCCAATGCAATACTTGCCGTGAGTATGGCTGCTGCTAAAGCAGGTGCGCTGTCTACAGGTATGCCATTGTATCGCTATGTGGGTGGTACCAATGCACGTACGTTGCCTATGCCTATGATG
>Ga0116227_10013903_pt1 | contig 12475 bp, 9 predicted proteins | sample S1TSphgellanicum_FD_89693 | JGI IMG/M metagenome (GOLD analysis project Ga0116227, IMG submission 89693) | Host-associated microbial communities from peat moss isolated from Minnesota, USA - S1T2_Fb - Sphagnum magellanicum MG | ecosystem: Host-associated > Plants > Peat moss > Unclassified... | reverse complement strand
GGAGCTGGTTCACCCTGGCCGTGAGGTGTGTAAGATGAGGGCAGAGCCTGAGTCGCACTCACTGACCCTGACTTGACCCGCCCAAGAAAATGCCCTCCCCTTGAGAAAATATTTTTAAGTAATTAAAATAAGTTTTATCTTTTTGCTTCTCTTTTCGTACCACCTTACAAGGGTTTGTTGTCCTGAGATCTTACAGGGTTCTTATGGGAGCCATGTCATTATGCCCAATAGAAGAATACTTTTTAAAGTCATCTATTATGTTTGTTCTCTGCGACATACATCAGCAAGTGTTCAGTAAGCATTGGGTCATACTACAACAATTTTATGGTTTTGTATGGGTTTGTGCTGTTCTTTTCAAAATAATTTTCATCTAGCAAAATGGTGAATTTTAGTTGAAAAATCGCATTTTACACCCTTCAACATGTTGACATTTCCAAGTTTTTCTCAAAGAAATACAGTAAAATTGGTTTTGTTGGAATTATCAACACACATTTGGATTGTTGATGATAGTTTATTATTGATTTTGCAACACAAAGGTTTCAGTTTTCTATCAAAGGTTATGAGTATTTCCCTCCAAATGTTATCAACTGTGTATCACTCTTTCCTTGGCAACATTTACTATTAGTATCTTCACATTCTTGACAAAATGTTTGTAGACTTGGCCAGATTTCATATAATGTCAGCATTTCTTGTAATTTTGTCTTATCAACGCATCCATAAATGTAATATATCACATTTCAACAAACTTCAGTCATGCTTGGGAATGCAAGTAAATCTTTGTGGCAAGTCCCATAAAATATACATAGTTGATCAATATTATTTGATCAACTAGATGTACGAATCAAATTGAAATCATGTTGACATTTTAGAATCAAACTAATACTATATTGTCAATGAACTAGAGAACAAGAATTTCATTGGATTAACAAAGTAGCCTATCTAAATTTTTTAACTTTTTTTTTATAGCCTAGGTTGGCCGGTAGGTGCCATAAAGCAATAATTGGCCAACACTAGTGCAAACCCTAAGCCATGGCCATTCACTTCTATCAATAAGAAAATGATAAAAGAATCTCTTTTATGTTTACTACTGTAGGAACACATTAGGCAGAATTTTTTGGAATCCACACCTTTTTCCACACGTGGCAAATTTGTACACTTCTAAAACATTCATCCAATAACTCATCACAACAATCAATTTGGTATTCTCATTAGTAGATTGAAACTAGATAATTAGCCTTTAGTATTATATGATCACGAGATTGCACAATATTAAGAAAATTCAATTATCAAACCTTTTAGTAAATGTTTATTTGTTAGCATGAAACAAACCCAAAGAAACCCAACAAGAATGAACATGGCCATAACCTTGTCATTCAATTGCAACTTCATTGCAACTATTACCATTTATTTATTAACAACTACTTAACTAATTACCTATTTTTAATTATTATCTAATTATCAACCTAACTTAACTTATTAATTATTGTATCTTATATGACACCTAAGCTAAACTTTGTTGAGGATTGGGCCTAGGTTGAGTGTTGGTATGATCTCAAGCACAAAAATTTCTCAGCAACTAGACAATTATTATGATGTTCAAGTTTTGAGAATTATCATAAATCAATTGTGGATTTGACAAATATGGACATGCTAGCATAAGTTGCACCAATCTTAAGTAGTTGTTTTGACATTCTTTGCAACCATGATGTAATTTTTTAAAAATCTTACACAATTTTATTGACATTTCCAAACATGGTTCCCCCAGTCCAAGCTTTGATATAATCATGCATGCATAATATATGAACTAACTTCAAATCTTCCATTTAGGGGGCCCATTCCACTTGGGAGTGTGGTGAGCTTATGATGTTCAGTTGAGTGGTAAATGGTTTCTAACTAAAGGTTTGTTTTAAAATGTAATTAATGTTCTTTTATGCTCCTCATTGTTGATTCACATCATGCAAGGTTGCTCTCCATCATTGATGACAACACCACAAGTGGAAACAACAACTTGTCCCCCCCAAGGAAAAAATCTAAACCTATATATATGGGTCCTTTACATGACACCAAAACAAGTCACCAACTTGGAACAGTCGAGGTATATTTATGAATGCACCAAAGCTAGTAAGGTGAATCCATATCTCATTATTTGGTAATGGGCTTTGCCAAGGCATGTTCCAAGGTCTAGAGCAAATTAGTATCCACCAGCACACCATCCACTGGATGTTTGTCATGGCTAAGTTGGGGGTGGACCTCCAGTAGTTACTATCTAGTTTCACCTTGGAAACCCATTTTGTGAAAAGTAGGTGTTGTCCATATGTTGATAGATATGTAACAAAGGAATGTGGCCCCCATTATGAACTTGCCATTTATAATACAAAATATCTTGAGGCAAAAGAAGAATTATGGAAACTCAAATATTTCACCATGCAAAAATATAGTCTTCAAAATTTGTCATGTCAAATGAAATAATTTTATTCCAAATATTATACAAGCCTCTAAAGTATTTATTGTTTTTACTTATGAAAGTGAAAATAGTAACATTTATCCAACGTGGGTCATGTTTTATCAATGGCCCAAAATTCCCAGAGATTTGACTTATTTAAATTTTTTACATTACATTAGGGCATTTAATTCTTATCACATTCATACATTTTATACACATTAGCACATAAAGTGTTTGTGATGAAAATCTTGGGCCAAAAAAAGTTTTTTAGACATTCCTTATGAATCCTTGAATTGTTTTTTCCTCATGAAACAAAGTCGTGGAATTTTTTCAAGGATTTGGTAAAAAGAATTTAACTTGTTCAAATTTTGACATTTTACACATAGAATAATTATTTTGTAATGTACCTATTTATGAATAAAATCAAACTTTCAATATGAATGTGTTACTAAATTTCAACAAAATATTTAAGTGACGGGGTTTGAGGAATATAAAATGAAACAATCCTTTCAAGTACCCCAACCATGCTTTGACTCATTTTTCACAATGGTAGGTCTAGGAAAAAGGTCTATTTTTAAACTAGAGGTGCCTTCCATAACTTCAAAAGTATTTCTAGTAGGGATCTTTCATGAAGTGGAAAGCCTTGTGCTACATAAACATCCTAAAAAAGCAATAAGAATAATTATTTTTCTTTACAATTTTTTTATGTTTCTTTTAAGTGGGCATAACATGGGTACAACATTAATCGTTATGCTTGAATGAATCAATATATTTTTTGGATTGGCCAATCAATGATAGATACCTTAGTGTGAAGATGCACTTGACATGCAAAACATTAATTTAGTAATATAATTTGCTGCAACATATTAAAGCAAAAACCAAATAAAACATCGGATCTTTCCTATGTTAGTTTTAAGGTGTTTTTTATTGGATTCGCAAAACCATAAGTGGCAAACCAAGACTTTCTGGAAATCTCCCAAATGAGACTTCAAACCTCCATAACTTGTTGAAACTATAAGAATTGATAACTTTAGGATAACTTTTGGTAATTTTTAAATCTAAAATAGTTTTTAGGAATGTGCATGTGAATGAGATCCACCATTAAATCAATATATATGCAAGGGCGTCAACATTCATAGCCAAAGAAAATCCATTTTGCCAAAATATTGATATTAACATAAAATGCATTTAGGATTTTTTTTTGAAAAATTTGAAAGTGCCAAAATCAATGTGTTCAAAGTGCATACTTGCTCAAGTTAAAGTGTAAAGATAAGTTTGGAGTATGAAAAAATAAGTTTGTTCACAAAACCATCAATCAATGACAATTTATGAAAACATATAAATTATAAATAACAATGCATTGCCACATGACTACCATGGAATATTTCCTTGCTATCCATTAGAATTTCATCTATGTTTAAGGTTTATGAATGAAAAAGTGACATAAGTTGGGGCATTATAAGATGTAGACATCTTGAAAACAAATTAAAAACACATGATGAATGTTTTCCACAACCTCACACTCATGAAACAATGGGATTAAATTTTTGGATTCTTACTTATGGTAGGGATCTCCATGGCAACAATTTTATTGGACATATACAAAATTTGCAAATGGAGTTTTTACAACATTTGTAAACTACTAGGCATCCAAACTCTATCAACTTGCTTTCAAAAATTTGAAAATTCAGGCACATGTTATGATTTGTTGATGTCATCCAAATTCCATATTTAAGTTTGAAACAATATTCTTATCATATGAATTTTGATGAAAATAACTCAATTGGAGGGCATTTGGAATCAATTTATATTGTGGATTTATAGAAATCTGATTGGGAATGCATTAAGTGGGCAAATAACATACACTTTCAAATCAATCTTTAGAAGACAAAATAAATAAATTTTATCGTTGCAAATATTGGACTTGTCTTCAAATCAATGACTGCCATCATGCCTAAAATGCCATTTGCCACTTCCCACCTAACTTAATTGTAAGTGATTAAGAAAACCTTAGAACTTCAGTAACTAGTTGAAGTTCTTTTTTTGTTTATAATAAATTATAGTATCTATATGCAAGCCAAGAAAAGTGCATAAAAAAATCTTTGACACATAAAGTCCTTGATGTTTTGTCCATACCCTACACTCTAAACTCAAATTGTAAATGTTTTTAGGCTTATTTACACACGTGGAAATTTTGTTTGCCCACCCTAATTTGGGTGCAATCATATGTACTTAAAAGAACAACCTTAAAAGGATGTTTGCATCACTTTGCATAATGGATATTGAGGTGTTTGTCAACTTGTGGTGGAATCTTGAATATTGTGACGTTTTCATCAATGTTCATGTTGATGTTATATTTTAACTAGATTGTATAGATGATTATGTAAGGGTAGACAACTAACGAAGGCATGCAAAGAATGTTATTATTGAATATATAAATAAGAAGCTTTAGAAGAGGTGGTTATTTGGAAACATGAATGTTTGAATAATTCCTAAACAAGGACTAAGGAAACCTCTATGAAATTCCTAAAATAGCCAATCCCACAAATGTTGATTGTAGAAACATAAGCCATAATCAACTTGATGGAACTCTTTCTTGGATCATTGACCACCATTACTAGAATCACCAACTTGGACATTTCATCAAACAATTTTTTGAGGAATGTTTCAAGCTCATTCCATAACCTTAATGTCGGTTTGTTAGTGTTGTGAGTAAACAAAAACCTTCCATTGAACTAGTCACATCATGTTTTCTTTTCGCCTCTAATGTAACATTGGAAATTTTGATCGTATTATATATGCAATGATGGGACTTTTAGTAATTACTCTTCTAGTAGTGGTTATTCAAAAAAATTGTTATATCCAGTATCAATATATTCATTTGGATAAATTATTCCAACTCAATAAACTAATCTAGGGCATGACTAAAGTTATCATACATTTGAAACAAGTTGAAAATTTCAATCTTGAACCCCTGTTTTTTTAATATGTCAAGTGGAAATATTTAACCTCTTTGAAAACTTATCATAATATATGGTGTATGATGAATAATCTTAATATCATAATGAGAATTCAAGAAATCATTGGGGGAAATTTTAATTTATTTTCCAAGAAAGGCTATAATAAAATAATTCATTAATAACTTACAAATCATGGAAACTTTTGAAAATCTTATTAAAATGGATTGTATAATTTGTCTTGTCTTGATTGAACTTAAATGTACAACTAATTGGATGGATTAAACTACACAAATATATTGAAATAAACTTTTGGTTGCATGTTTCTTTTTGGATATTCCTTTGTTTTGTAGGTTGATAAACAATAATAACTTTGTTGACTGATTTGTTAATATTTGGGCATATAGATTGTGCTCCAATTTCTCATAGGTGGGTGGTGTGTTGCACATTAAATGACTGGTGTATGCCCTCCTTTTCCATCCCTTGAACAATTCAAGCAATCAAGGAGATCAAGTGGACATGGAGGCATAAGGGACCCCAAAGTCCTTATTGGTTTCCATGTGTTTGCATTCTTATGTGAGAACATATAGAATGTTTTACTTTGACTCTTGATGCACACATTTAAAAATACATGCACAATGTTTTTGTAATTGAATGTCAAGGGTGTATTAGTGTGTGTAGTGATATTGATTACAAGTATTTTGACTATGGAAATGGAACCTATCCCTTTGGAACTAGCTGCTTTTATAAGGTAAGGAAACCAGTTTTTTTTGTTCTTTGTCCTTTGTGTAACTCAAATTGTCATGTAAGAGTGTAACCCACCCCCATGTGACCATGTTGTCTTAACCCATTTGACAACTCCAATTGGCATCAAATGCTCCTATTCATGATTTGCATATTTAGCTGGTTTCATATGTTGAATTTCCTTCATGTTCAGCATATGTTTAGAGATGGAAGTAGGGCGGAGGTGAAGTTACGTCACCTTGGTGCTATTGATGGGAACATTGTCATTGCCAAAAATGTTTGATAAGCTTTTCAGGCTCCCCTTGCTGAAAGGTTTTCTCCTTGTTTATGTCCAATCCTTAGGAACTTTGTGGCTTTCATGAAATTATTAACATCTTTGGTCAGGATGTAAGATGACAAAAGATGTTCAAGATGCATCCATCAATTTAAACTAAAGACTACCATGCTGTGATGTTTTGTGGCTTCCTAATTACAATCATCCATGTTGTTTGATATTAGACCTTAAATGTGTTGTTGTCAGGTCAAGGGGTAAATTATTCTAACAGATAAAGGGTTTGAATGTTGTAACTTTTGAAAGCTTCTTCCCTCTCTGATGTTGGAGAAGGATTTAATTCTATTTTTCATTTTGAAGGTCATGTGCCAATTGTTGTAATGGTTTGCAGTTTCTGAATCCAATGTTGTTTTGATTTTGTATTCATATGGAAAGATTATCGAACTTCTTGAACATTGCCAAGTGAACTAGATGGATGAGAGTGCAAGCGGGAACCAACATGGAGACCCAACTTGACAAAAATACTAATATGATAGGAAGGACCAAATATTTAATTCTTTTGATACAAGGACTACACACAACACGTGCACTCATAGTCTGTAAGCTTTTTATTTTGCCCCAACAATTTTACCTACACTCAAACATGTTGCCTAACTGATCTATGGGGTAGTAAAAATTCATATCATGTTGTCCAAATATCATGATTTGGGTAGAGATGGTAGTTGTGTTATCAAATTAGTTCCAGGGTTATCTGATTGATCAATGGGGTAATCAGATTATCATACATACTTCTTTACACCCATTATTGCAAGCTGATGAAATGAATAGGGTGTCATGGCAGGTAGTCATTGCTTTTCATAGTGAAGTTGATTATCTGATACTTTGCGAATGACACCTGTAATATTACGACCATATTGAATTTCATCATCTGAGTTTTGCTTCTCTTACAATTGACCCGATGGTTACACCTTCACAGTGATGTTGTGGAATTTTTTTTACAAACTCATGGAGATGTCATCTTCCTACTCATGAGAACATATTGTTGGCTCATGTTGATAATGGCTCACCTCTAGCAATTGGTCAGCCTTGATTTGGACAAATAGTCTTTGAGTTCATTTGATATCATCCTGGTGATATTTGTTTGTTTTAGATATGATCTGAGGATGTGAATTTGTGAACAAGGAGGGGAGAATATTAAAGGCCTCTAAAGTACTTTGTTTGCAACTACCAAAAACTTTGAATAGATAGTGAGATGTGTAGTTGACATTAACATTTAAGGTTTGTTGTATTCAATGTATTCATTGAACTTTTGTTCTCTAATCCACCTAAAATGTTAGGTGTCTACTATCTAAGCTATTATAGTAAAAAACTTTTCAAATCTGTGTCAACTTTTCTGGAATCAAGATGCCAATGTGCATTGCACCCTTGAAAGTTAGTTTCTTGGATGGGGCACATTTTATTTTTCTTTTCAAAAGTATAGAATGCTAGTAGTATGAGATGTTTTATGACCTCGTCATCTAATTCATTGCTAGGATATCGGACTCAAAAGGTTGGTTCTATTGAATTTAAAAGCACACTTGTTGCGTCAACATGGACATCTAAAATTCTTTTACATGATCTTCAACCTTGCATGCCTCAACAAGATTGGGTAGTTCTTAGGGTGTTAAATCAAAGTTGGATGACTCATACACCTAGTACCTAGTGACCCCAACTCCATTAAAACAAGGTCGACCATGATGTTCAAACATTTGGAATGAAAATTGTAGTGTGTTAAATTTGGGTTTTTTTCTAAGTACTTTGAAGCCATCTCCACCAAGATAGAATAACCCATGCACTATGTTTTAATTTGTGGATTTATGTCACAATTCACCTATCCCACCAAATCTAGTCCAACCCCTAAAGCCCAAGAATGGGTGAAAATCTCTCTTTTGCCCTCCAAATTGTAACTCAATTCAAGATTACCCACCATGGCCATGGAATTCGAATTCATGAAATCACATTGCCCTAAGGGAGCATCCATGGCATTAACAACTTTAGTTGTTTTGGACATGGTTCCCTTATTTCAAAGGAATTTTTTTTTAATGTTGAAGAAGAATCCCAACTTTGTTACAACTTCCTTCACAATAACATGAGGGATTGGCAAAGAAGCAACAATATCTAGGATGGAGTGTGATGACTACAAGTTAAAAGAACATATTTGTTGACTTAGGACACCTACTTCCCTAGAAGGAAGTGAGGGATGCTAAAACATGACATTGCAAAGTTTTATGGTTATGTGGTTATGTTGAATGAGTCTACAAACTAATTTGAAAAAGACACTCTACATAACGTGTTAGACGTTTACAATTTGAAGCACTTCACATATTGTAGCATTAGCTTCATCAATTGCTCACTTGTGTTGAAGGAAGTGTTAAGGTGGTGAATATGCAATAAGACTTGAAAAAAAATTGTTTAAAAAATAATTCCAAGCAAGTGCATGTTTCAAGACAAAACAAATGTGCACTATCCATGTTGAAATTGTGGATGTCATGGTTCCTCGTACCACAAGTTGTTCAATGGCCCATGCACATAAATAAGTCATCATATTATGTATGACCAAGGATCCAACATGTTTCAAGTTCCACTATGCCATCATTATTGTTGGGAAGTTCTAATGACAACCCATTTTTATTGTAAAATGCCAATTTTGCATTGGAAGATTGATTGCTTGATCTAGACTTATTGAATAATCTTGCTTGGAAACTAGAATTCTTGAAATGCAACCTCCATGTTTCTTTCTCTCCAAATAACATTCCAAGACCTGCATTGATGGACATCTTGTTGGTATTGTTTGCACACATAAGGATGTCACATTGATCACATGTGTTAAACTTTTTGAATTGATGTCAATGTTTTGATTTTGGTCAATTAGATTTTGCAACATCTTGTTTTCATGCAAAAATAATGCTTGCCAAAAAGTTTAACATTTGTTTCACAACAATGGAAAATGCACACACAAGTTAAATTTTGGTAATGATGAATTCAACCAAATTATTTTTTCACTTGATGTAACTTTAAACAATTTAAGTTAAATCTTAACAAATTAAAGTTACATGAAATAATTTATAAACATTTAGTGTGTTTGTGTGGTTCAACAACATTTTAAAACGAAGTTATAGATGTAAACTGGATTGAAGGAATGTTTATAGCATAGGATCTGGTTACACATTTGTAAGTAAACATCTCTAATTTGTTATGTGAACCATGATACCATAGACATTTAATAAATGTGCACAAAGAAAAAAACAATTTGCACATACCCATTCAAGAAAGTAATTTTTGTTTGTTGATAATGCGAAATCAAAGTTCTTTTTACCATTTATAATCTCCAACAAAAGGATACCAAAACTATAAACATCAACCTTGTCATTTAGTTGACCAAGGGTTGAGTATTTCATAACCAAATATCCCTTATAAGGACACAACAAATGTCATTGAATTAACATAAAATTGCTTCTTTAGAAGAATATTGAATGCTTTGAAATCTTCATTGATGTGAATCTTCATGAAAATAATTAAGGCCATGAGCTATTCCCACACATATGTTAAAACTTCTTGACCAACCCAATTGTAAATAGTTGTTTCCTACATGGCACTCAACAATAGAATTTGGATGGTAAAATAACTATCCATGAAATTATTTGGTCAATATGTTTCAAGTTGGAATGAAAGTGAACAAGTTGTTTTGACATAAATAAATGAAGAGTATTAATTTGAATGTTGTTCATCATTGCATATGAAAACTTCATAATGGGATTTTTAACTTGGTCATACCCCATGCATAAAATTTCAACAAGATTTTTTTTTCCCACACATTTGTAAACAAGAAGGTATCAAGTACACCATGCAAACAAGATCCTTTCAAGGTCACAAAATTCTTGTGTTTGACATTAATGAGGAAAATAACTTCATTCAAAAATATAATCACCCCTTGTTGAGATTCTTTTAACAACTTAATTGCCGACTCTACTCCATTTGACAAAAACCCCACCAAAAATATATACACAATGTTACAATAATTTTTTTGTTGTGAATTAAATGTGTGCATGCACATTTAAGTTCATATGGATTTCAAAATGCATTAACATTCACAATTGTTCATTCATTAAGTCCATGATTTTAGATATCAAATCAATGATGATTAATCTTTTTGAAATATGTCAAGAAAATGGATTAAAAAAAACAATCATCCATGAAATAGAATTTCCAACATACAATACTGTATAGATCATGAAATAACCATATAAATAAATTCAAAGTGCATGACAAAAACAAGGTAGATGAATTACATCACTCTAAAATATAGTCAAAAGGATTCACCTTGTAGACAATCCCAAAACCACATTCTCCAAGTTTGGTGATTTAATGAAAATCTTTAGTTGTTGTCTTTAGAATGTTATATGAATATAATGTAGGTTGCATTTCTTTGCTCAAGAACTTTGCAAATAATGACTTGTAAACTTAATACACATCATAAATTGTCAATAACTATATTACAAATTATACAAAATGTTTTGTAAATTCAAGGTTGTGACAATGACTCATACAAATATTTTCTTAAAACATATTTTAGTCACAATTCTAATTCAAGGTTTATGTTCAAAACTTTCAATCTAATATGTATGAATCAAAACTTTTGGATTTAGAAGTTGGCTTACCATACTGGATTTCACATAAAATTACCATATTTGAATGATATTTCCAAAACATGATGGCAAATATGATACTTCCCACAATCACAAAAAAAGGAACTATTGTTGATAATGTCCATTTTAAAATATTGTCATTTGTTTAGGGGGGGGGGGCAAGGGGGGATCCTTGAATAAATTGATGATACCTTGTTACCATGTATAATTGGACATTCATATTGAATCTTTTTATAAATTTATTAACATGTTTGTGTTGTAACATATGTGCATATATAAAATATAATAACTTCAACATAAACTTAGTAATATTTCAAACCTAGTTGAGGAATTGTAGATAAGTTATATTGATAGTTGTATGCTTGATGTAAATTTTTTGAAAACCCATTTACATATAACATTATTCTAGTGATGTAAGAATTGATTATACATGGTTTTTTGCAAAAAGTTTTGTATGTCACTTTTGCATGACCATTCTAGTTGTATGGTTGTCCTTGGACCATTTGAAACACAATTTAGAAATAACTAGCTCATTTTCAAGCTTAATGACTTCATAACTACTTCCTTTCCTATTAACTTTCATAATAACTATCTCTCACCTTTCCTAATAACTACCTCCATTTTATAACTACCTCATTCCTTTTTCATGTCCACCAACATGGATTCGAAAATACAAATTAACATGTGTCTTTTCATGTCCATGAATTTTAGATTAATTTAAATTCAATTTGACATTGACATAAATACACGAAAACATTAAAAAATATTTAAATAGTTGATTGTCACTAGTAGTGTGCAGCAATATATAACTCAAATGTAATATGTAGGATTAGTTATTGTAAAAAATTGAAACAATCCTTACAACATGGATTCCTCTCAAATCTACAAACAATATGACTGTCATTCCAAGGTTTAATAATCTTCAAACCCATAATAAAAAATATTAATTTTCAAGAAAATTATTTTTTATTTCATGAAATTTAATGTAAATTTTCATGCAATACAATCTATTCAAATAATTGCACATTATAAACATTTCAAAATATAACTTAAAGAATTATTTTTTTGCAAATATGTATGTGAACTTGGATGCAAGTAAAAATGGATACTTACAAAACTAATGAATAGATGCCACTTTCCCAAGGCGAGATGTATTTAGTTGTATTGTTATCCACAACATATACCCCCCCCCCCCCCCCTTTTTTTTTTTTTTTTTTTTTTTCTTTTTGTTCTTCCCCAATTTTTTTTTTTTTTTTTTTTTTATTAATTTTCTTAATTTGGAATTTAATTGGTTATATTTTTTTTAATAAAATATATAAAATTAATGAAAAAAAAAAAAGGGGGTAAAAAAAAATTTTGAATTAATTATTAAAAT
>Ga0116227_10013902_pt1 | contig 12475 bp, 7 predicted proteins | sample S1TSphgellanicum_FD_89693 | JGI IMG/M metagenome (GOLD analysis project Ga0116227, IMG submission 89693) | Host-associated microbial communities from peat moss isolated from Minnesota, USA - S1T2_Fb - Sphagnum magellanicum MG | ecosystem: Host-associated > Plants > Peat moss > Unclassified... | reverse complement strand
GTTCCTGCTCGTGGAGCCGCGCTAGAAAGGTTCAAAGAATGTTAATGCGAAGATGATGATGTCTGTCTCCATTGTCGAACGTGGGTTCCCAGTGATGGCCATTATCGTTAGCTACGAGGGCCAATCAACCCCCTTCTCATGGAACACCGAGCCGAGTACTTCGCTCGCACCATTCATCGCATTCTAGATTTTTTGCTATTGTGATCTATCTTTTAAATCGGTTATAAATTTGTAATTCACATGAGGTTACTCAGGCGGAAATGTTAATACTTAAGTTTGAATTGATTTTATTTAGAAGTCTGATAGAAGTGAAACTAAATAAAGATGTATTAGGACTACATCTTAAAAATCTTACAAGTACATCATTAGTGCTTGAAGATTCTTTTACAGACTAACTTAACCTTGTCATGGCAAAATGCTATTGTTAATTATGGGTTTGTATTTCCTATATACCAATAAATCACATTTAATTTTACATCCCCTTTCCCTTCTCTCCAACATAAAAGGGATAATGTACTTTAAAAGGTTTGCTAGGTGCTTAACTGATTAAGCGTTACATCAACTGAAATAAATAAGTACTATATGCCTGGAAATATCATAAAAGCTTATTCAACTATTAATAATCACTACTTTGAGGCTTATAAACATTCAAATCATTAGTACTAAGGAAAATTACGGAACTAAGGCTTAATTAATTGTTGAGCTATAATCCATGGCTCACAATACACACAGATGTAGCAAAATTCCAAAGCTGTGTACATAAGTGGGTTATGTTAGAATAAGTAGACATCAGTAGTATATCTCCTTGACTGTGGTATTCACAAATCAAGTAATGAGATTAGTTGTAGGATTCCAGATAATCTAACTTTATTAGATGTTTTTATATGCCATTGTGTTTGTTCTTTTAATCTTTTCTTTTCTTTTGGTTACACAAATTCGAAAAGCAATGGGGCAACTAAATGTTTTTTGCAAAATTTATTTCGTGAGATGTGAATAATACCAACACAACCATGTGCGGTAATCTCAATTTTTAATAATTATATCATGGGTATTCGAGTGTGGTAAGGTTATTAGGGGTTTTTGGCAACTTCAAGTTAAAATAAGGAATGATGAATGCGCATGGTTGCACGAAGGGTGTTTTCTTTTCCAAAATACGATATTAGTGAATAAGATGTTAGGTTAGTTCTTTTCTTCAACAAAAAGCTAGTAACCATAGTTTTAAAACCTCAGTTGCATAATTAGGGATGAAAAATCTCTAAAGGGTTGAAGGTAAAAACAAACATCAAAATTCATGGTGTTAAGTAAAACATTGGTCTTGTTCTAGCATTTAGTGAGTTGCAAGGATGTTTAAAATTCATGAAGTCGTTGAAGGGTGTTAATGAAAGGTCCAATAAAGATAGAACAATATTCGAGCCTTATAAGAATAAGTTTAATTTGAAACAATGTAACAGTTAAATAAATAGTGTGATAGTGTGGCAATGACAATAACAGTTTCATAATTAATGAAACTTTTATTTAGATTATATATAAGTTCAAAGAAGAACTGCAATGACATGTTGAATCATAGGCTATACTATAGTGATGGTTCATAACTACAAGAAATCTAAAAGGCATCGAATGGTGCAAACTAGGTAGTCCACTTTATTATTAGGAGGTAATCGACGAATTGGACCGCGCAACCAACAATAATGTCTAATGCCGGAAACTAAAAACCATGCAAAAATAAAAGTGTCTTCAGTTTCATAACAACCTTCACAGATGATTTCATGTTCATCACCAGAAACAGGGTCGATTTGCAACAAGATCACTAAGGTGCGAAAGTTTGGAAAAATACGATAATACTAGGCTCGAAGGGGTTCAACTTCAAGACAATTGCGCACCTTTCAAGGTTTGGGATCTTCATCATGAGGATGTTGTGTTAGTGTCAAATCTAAAGATGACTCCGGAGGTAATTCTTCATTCACTTGAATGGTTTGGGGCCCATAAGACATGACCATGTGCAACACCATACTTTCAAAGAAAGGAAAAAAATCAAATCAAAATCAAAATCAAATCGACAATGAATGTGTGGAGGACTTGTTACGTTGAAATACGTAGTCGTAATTCATAGGTCAAGGAAAATGAATGAAACGCATAAGTAACAACCTAGAACCATGGTAAAATAAAATTTTAAGGTCAAAGGAAAAAATTGAAGGTTTAAGTAAAATTTGTTGGAGGGAAAGTGGAAAGAAGTGAAAAGATGTTTCTCCTTCACCTTCCATTGCTCACCAAGCAATGGAACCTTTCAAAGGTCATTAAGCAATGGAACCTTTTAAGGGCCACCAAGTAATGGAACCTTCCAAAGGCCACCAAACAATGGAACCTTCCATTAGCCATCGAATTTGACACGTTCCCAAGTTCCTAGTTAGACCCAAAAAGGGTCTAAATTACTCAACAACGGAATTATGAAAAATTTGGGGCACGCTCCTAGCTCTCAACACTAAAAGGGGTAGAAAGGCATGCTAAAACTCTGAGATGGGACTACGAAGAGTGATAAGCTTTAGTTACTTACTCGAACCTACATCAAACCAACCAACAAGTTGGTTAATTTCTGGAGCACCCTTAGTGCTAGGACAAGCCACGTGTAACTTTGAACTCACAAGACTCATCATGGCCCGAACTCGAAGGAAGCCACCACCTTCCCCCATATAGTATTCTTTGCATCTCTCCACAACGCCTACATCCGAATGGCTTTTGTCCCAGGACTCCCAAGGGGGAGTCCCAAAACTATCCCGGTTTGGGCTCTCAAGACTTTGCGAGGTTATAGCTCTTTGCTTAGACCTCCGAATGAGATGAGGTTTGAAGCAAACTTGTAGCTCTCCTTGAAAGCTTTTCAATGGTGTATTACACTCCACCTACACGCACTAGGGTCAGGTCGATTCCCGACTTTTAATGGTCGAGAGTTAAACTACCAGTTTGACCCCTGACCCTTCTTTTTGCCATAACATGTGCTACAGATGTCCAAATGGCCCATGCAAGCCCATTTTCGACATCTACACTTCAATAGATTTCTAATGATATAAATAACACCCCAATGCAAGGTGTTTTGGCCTCTGCAATCGAACTCTATAGTTTCAGGAGTCCCGGAAGACTCCCAAGTCCCCATTTCGAAAGTGTGAGTTTCATCCTCACACTCTCTCAAAGTAGGGTTGCGACAAAATTGGGATCTTCTTTCACATCCTTCCTTTTCCTTTTTTTTAAGAGGGTGAATTCAAATCATGGGTGGTTCTTTTTTTCCTGGACATAATTTTCAATTCAAATATTAAAAATATTAATTCCTACAACCTTGTTAAGGAAGAAAATAATGATTAGTCTTGGTAAATGGTAGGAAGAAGGAGTGTAGAATGGAAGTTTTGAAAAAATGGAAGTGAGTAGGGATAATGTTGGGAGGTTGAAATCTCAGAGAAATCTCACAAACCCTCTCAGGTTTGCTAGCTTAATTTCCTACCAGTTTAGTTGCAGAGCTTAGGATTTGGTAGCAAGGTGCACCTTGTAGTTAACTTTCTAATGAGTTAAGGCAAACTAGATTTGAATAACATATGTGTTAGGAATAATATTTCAAGTGGCTGGTGGTCTACATCTAAGTTGAACATGGTGTTGAACCCTTAAAGATTAGTTTAAATGAATGATAATTTGACATAAAATTTTAGGTTTGAGGTGTTTGAACTTGGAAAATATATCTATCAATTCTAAATCGTAAATGATGCATAGGAAGCAAGTTACTTAGTTTCAACTACAAACGCAATTTAACGTCTAAAAATACACTTGCATTTTTCCTTCACTAGTAGCATATGTACTTTCAAGTATAGTCACCTCATAAAATCGAGAGTAGAGGGACAGAAAATTGCCTCACATGAGATAGCAAGTTTCTTATCTTGGTTGGTAGTTGCTAAAATTGTTTGTGTTGCACCAATGACTACTCCATGGTAGGCATGTAGGTAACAATGTTTTTTATGAAGGGTTGATGCCAAGGTATGATGAAAAATTAAGGAAGTTTGAACTATAGTTAGATGGGCATTTAATGTTCATGCACTTTTACATGAGTGAAAGAAGACTTGTTAAATTCTCTTCAATCCATATGATGGGATGGGTGTTTAAGTGAACATTAAAAACCTCAATCAAGGTATCCTTGAATTGGACAAAATGGGTGGAAATGGATTTGGGAAGTTCATAGAAGCGCATTTGTATCCTAAGTTTACACCAACATTTGCCATATTTGAATGGTTTTAGATAAACAAACTTGGTGAACATCATTGGCACCAAAGTTTATCCATAGAGTTTAGGGATTTTAGAAATGAAGTCTTTTAGTTGGGAGTTGGGGTGTTTCTTTGTGTCATTGCGTAATTGATGATGGGTTAGCAATTTAATTGGACTAAATGAACACTGAAAACTTTGACCTCAAGCTACACTTTCATAGATTTAGACAATAGCATGTCTTTGGATGATCTTGTTTATGAATCATCAAGTAGTCTCACTTGTAGTAAAATAAAAATAAACATCAAGACTATGCCATTTGGGGGACTAACACACCGGACTCTCGAAATTTGTTTTATCAAGTTTGCAATAGGAACAATATGTTAGTATTTTTGTGTATGTCTCTTCTATGATGTGTATAGTTGGAATCATTAGCATCCACACTTCTATGGATAATGCTTGTGTTCTGCATCATTTCTATATAAGAGTTTTTCTTCACTTTCTTTTTTGGTTACACATGGTTATGTATCAGAAACCAAGTACTTTTTTTGTACCCATTGAGTTTCTAGCAAGTGATTATTGACTTTTAAAGATAATGTCTAATTCCAATTTTGCAATCAAAATTCTGGGTCAATAAGGTAATGTGAAAATTTTGGTTTAGGTCCAAGCCTTCAATTATGGGGCAAATCCATTTTATTTTTATTTTTTTTTATTTTTTCCGGATTTTGGATTAATGGTTATGTTTAGGTGAATCAATTAGCATTTACGTTTAGAGAGGTTTTGGTTAGTCATCAGTTAGGTTCCAATTTGGTAACTTTAATTAGTTTTGCCTTTGCAAAAACAAAAGCTGCCAAAAAATCGAGACAACTTCATTGCAAGAAAACATTGCAACATTCATAATCTTTAGATTGACATTTATAAGCTAGAATGAAAATCAACAATCAACATTTGAAGAATACAAATTTGAAGTGAAGAATGGAAGTGATAGCAATTCAATAGCAAAATGGTTTCAAATTTTAAGCAATAACATCTTCAACATCAAAGTCAATCCAAAAATCAACACATGCTTCCTTAAACTTAAAACCCACTAAATATTGAAAATTTGGTAGGTCATCTTGGGTTAAACAATCTTTCATTTGGTAGAAGTTGTTTAAGGTAACTAAACCTTAAATAAACATTCCCTTTTTTTTAACATATTTTTTTTGTGCTTACAATAGAATTTCATTAAACCTTATATGACGTAGCATTAAAAGTAACCAAGTAAGGTTGAATCACAATCACTTATTTTCACATTATGGGCCGATTTATGGATTTGATCGTGTGCATTAAGGGTTTAATTAGGAAATTGTATTAAAGCTTGTTATTGGCATTGAAGAGATGGAGTGGTGACTATTTAATGCCATCCTTGAGATACACCGTATACCATCGTGTATTTAACATTATATGTATTATGATTCATGAAAAGGTTTATTAATGTTATAATTTGGTTGTTCCACAAACACAATGTGAAAATGTTCACAATCAAATCATCTCTAGATAATAATATTGTTGGAGATACACTCCAACCATTTTAGGTCCAAAATGCGTGCGTTTGAAGCTTAAATGTGATTTACTCAAACCACAATGATGCATAACAAAATGAACAAGAGCTTTAATCCTAACCAAATGTTTGGATTACTATTAAACATTGAATTACAAAAATCATAAGATCTGAAAAGTTTTGAAGAATTTGACAATAATTCATTAGAACACAAGTGTTATAATTTGAATGTGCCCAACAAATGGATTTGCTTTGATTGATAAATATAAAAAATCATTTTCTGCTTGTTGATTTATCGCCTAGGTTGAAAAGGTTGAATAATCAAACAAGTTCAAGCAAGCATAAAAGGATGATGCAACAATTTTTCACACAAGTGCTAGCTTCAAACATTAATATTCAAATCAAATGGACTCAAGGTCCATACAATGGCAATCATGAAGGAGATGAAAATGGTGATCCAACTTAAATGACCAAACTAAAATTAGGTTAGTTAAATAAGCCCAATGGTGTTGAAGCATTTCAACAATAAAATGATGAACCCATTGAAACTAAAATCAACAATGGAACTATTCCAAGTGCTCTTGATCTTGCAACTCAATCAAGAAGGCGACAAAAAAATTTGAAAAAAATGGGAACTAAGATTATGCATGTTTGAATTCAGCCATGGAGTTGCGAAATCTAGACTCCAAGTTGTATGTGAGGTGTGCTTGTCACATCATTAAAGGACCATATGTATGGAATAACATAGTCATGTAAAAAATGCAAAGTTCAAGTGCTATTAAAAGGGGAGGAAGGCTCACTAAACCAATATATGAAATAGATGCAACAATTGAACATCCAATCACATTGACACAACTAAGATTCAAGGTGGTGGAGATTACATAGAAAAGGACAACCCCTTTCAAAGACAAGATTCTTGAGTGGGGATGGTTGTAATGGTTGAAGACACATAATATTGATCTTTTGTTACGGGTTTCCCATGGTTTAAAAGTTGGTTGCACAAAAAACTTGCCCAACAAATGTTGAAAATTTCTACACAAATCTAACAAAGTGTACAATCTACATAAATACTAGTCAATACAAATATGGAATTGTGATGAATTTGGTGTGCAAGTTAATTGAAATGGGTGGGGCTTTCGTTTTAACTAAAACTAATTCTAAGTTGATGCACTATAGTTTTTTCTTGCATCAACACAACAAATGAATGCCCGTTGAACTTTTACATATGTAAAGGTAAGCAATTCTACCCAACTACATTGAATAGTGTGAATCTAAGGCTACAATGGCTATTTAGTTGAAAGATTAGGTGATTGAAATTTTCTTTGACAAATAAATTTTCACATTTTATAGCCTATGTTCAAGCTCATGGAAGAAATTCATGTAAATAATTAATTTTCACTTACTAATTTTGGATAGCTATGACTCTCGTATAATGATAGATGTTATGCACAAAGCCAAGGCAATGGGGTTTGAGTTGACTATTATGCCATCACACACCAACCACACATTATAACCTTTTGACATTCCATGTTTCAAACATTTCAAAACTATATTTAAAGCTTATAGGGACATGTGGACACTAATTAACATAGACATAGGTGCTAGGAAGGAAGATCTAACATAATAAGGTTCTCTAGCTCTCAAAAAAACATTGAATCCACCTAATATATGCAAAGGGTTCAAAACATTTGGAATTTGGCCACTTGATCCAACTACCATGGCAAGCAAGATGGCACCTAACAAACAATTCATGGAGACAAAAGTAGAGTTTTTAAGTAGTCAATTTGCAAGTTGAAAAGGTATGGGTCAATGTAATCCTACCATTGATCCTAATGTCTACCATTACTATGTTGTGATTGAACAATTTAAAGATTTGTAAGACCATAACATTCAAAGGGCTAACGAAGAAAAATAAATGAAATACTGGATGAGACACACATGGACTTGTAGGTAGTAATGTTGATGAACACATTACCTCCTTATAGTGACATCAAAGAATTCTTAATTTTGTTGGAAGTTTTAACAAGGTTCATGTGACAAGTTTCAACAAAAAAACCATCATTATGCCCAAAAATGCCATTTCATGACTAATCTTATATGACTACAAATGGATAAGCAACTAAAAATAACATAAACAATGAATTCGAATCAACAACAAATGGCATAAGTGACTAATGTAAAGGGGTTTAAATGGGGCCCCCAAACATTACCCTGCTTAAGGACATAAGGCCGAGGGAACAAGGTCAATTCCTTATTACTCTTTTAAAAAATTACTCTCATTGGCTTATTCTATTATAACTATTCAAGTAGTAATTAAGAGTTCACAAAAAGAAAAAAAGAAGGTAGGCATATCATTTAGGGATAGACCCACCATTTTGACTATAAACTATTCTAGTAGTGTAAACAAAGGAAAATATAGATAGGAAGTATGGATAATACAAAGAATTAAGCAATAACTACCCTCCAAGTCTTTAGACAATACCTTCAATGCATTAAAATGGGGTCCAATAGATCTAAAAACCTCCCATGACTATTCTCCAACCTTCCCAGTGCTTACAAATAGTGCATACTGTATATAATCCCCCATAAAACCTTATTGTCATTGCCTACCATCTGCAACCACTATAAATTCCCTTGATTGTTGCTTATCATTTACAATAGTCTCATGTACCTTATAGATTTCAACTTCTAAGTACTTTCTTTTCTTATTACCATATACAAACTATTACTTTTTTGTGGTAGTAAGTAATTTCCTACTCCAAAGACTACAAATCTTGTATACATTTTTACCACTTTTTGTACAAGAAACGTAGAAATATTATGCAACATGTAACAACACATTATGCAAGCTTAAATTATGCTACCTTCTTCATTTTTTAATAGAATAAACACACACAAAACACATGAAGGTTTTTCAACCATTTTCCATTGAGAAAACACACAAGTACAAATACATTTCCAAACTACTCCCTCTTCTCTAGTGTTACACCACACACCTTTCCAAGAAAAAGTTTTCCAATCCAACTCCAAACTACAAACTTATCAAATGTCATATATAAATTCCTCTTCTAATCCTCCTTCTCCATAAAGCCATACAAAGCCCACATTGATCCCATGAAAATAGGGTCCTTATTTCAATTCCTTCTTAAAAATCTCATAAATCGTGTGGATTACACCCAACCACTCAATAACATGAACCATTTAATCCCACTAGCTTCACCCTTTGTTAAGGGATAGTAAGTCTACTACTAGTTAGTACGATGCCTATGGCACTAACCAATTTGGTGATTTTTACCCCTTAATAACTAGTATAGTTGATAAGGACTAGTCATAAAATAGTAGAACTTCTAGGATAGTGCATTAATTACTTATTTATAAAACATCATGATGACATCTAATCACTATGTGATCAAATTTGAATAAAAGTTACAATGTAAGGAAGTTGCAACCAAGTTAAAAAAATATTGAAAGGAAGTAATGATTACATTAAAAAAAAACAAAAGGGACTGGAAAAGGTTGAAAGAAAAGTTATCAAGAACCATTGATTTCATGAAAGGGCCATGAAATATTTTTTTGATGATGCATGGTGCGCAAATCATTATGCTGAATTGATGATGCATTGGTTGTTGTGATTTGAACTAATGCACTTCTATTGCAAATTGCCTATCCAATTCCATTATGCAAAACCGCATCAACTGTCTACAAATTCAACATGAAGGTGACAATTGAGAAACACAAAGCTAAGAAACAAAGCAAATATGCACTTCACTTTGTTCTAATTGAGCCAATTTGGGTCCACTGAACTAATCTTCATCCCATTCCTATCAAATGATTAACATCGAAGCCGTTGCAAAAGTAAGGTTGGTGCATGTGGAATGCTTGATGTTGAAGCAACAATAAGGTCAGTGCTTGTTAGCTGGTCACCATTTTGGTTTTAAATGGTGTAGATGCAATTTGATTACACATAACATTTAATTCAAACAAGATGTAGCTACAGTTTGGTTGCACATGGCATTGGCATATATTAACAATGCCATTTAATGCATTTTGAACAAGGATTGCACACAAGCCATGGCACAATTTTCATTTATTTTAAGATGAAAAAAGTTTATTTTGGGAACCCATGGTGGTGGATTTCAACTTTTTTTGTACTTCTTTATTGTTTTTCTTCTACAATTTCACATGAATCTTATGAGTCATAATGGGAGGGATGGGCTTAAAAGTAGGAACCAATATCATTATATATGGAGCCCCTAATTACACACAATAGGTGTCTAAGTGTGATTGTTTTGGAAAAGCATATTCACTTGTAGGATAACTAGAAAATTTGGATTCCATTTCCATTTGGGTACACATGCATTTGTTAATCAAAATGTTTTTTTCCATCTTAAGCCCATTATGTCCTTTTTTTTCCCTCAAATTGTCCATTTAAAGTTTGGCTGCCTTCAAGTTCATTGTTCTTTGGCATGTTAATTTTTCTTCATGAATGCATTTCAATATTTGAGCTTTTTCCCATGAAACACAAAAAACTACAAAACTTAAAGACTTTAATAAACCTTCTATGACATAATCATTGGACAATAATTACTTGCAAGTGAAAGAGAAAACTTGCATTTATAATGTGACGTACTTCTAAATCCACTAGGTACAAATTGCTTTTTCAATCTCTCACTTTGTAGGCCCATCTTACCATCAAATACACTTGGCAAAAATTGTAAATGAATGTACGTAATCTTGACATCTCTCATTTTGCAATCCTAAACTATCATTGAACCCATTTAACAAAAATTGAAAAGGAACGTTAATCTTGTCACATTGCAATCCTAACTTACCTATGAATTCACTTGATCAAAATGGCAAAAGAGCACTTTACTCTCAATCTTTCACTTTGCAATTAAGAGTGACAAAACTCAACACTAATGTGACAAACTTTGTCTTTCATTGTCTCATCATTTTCAAATATGCACCTTCATATGAGTGTAAAGCCTTTAGGGAAACATTTGATGTTAAATTTTTAAAACATGTGAGTAAAAATATATGGTGCTAAATATTGGTTGTTGAGAAAAAATTATAAATTAATTAGTTCTATAATAGTTTTTTTTATTTTGAAAATTAATTTATGATTAATATAGTTTATGAATTAATCTTTGGTATTAGAAAAAATGTAGAAAGGCGATCTATTGCAATGTTTTTTTTTGATAATTTTTTGTTATAGCCATAATGATGATGATCCACATCAAGATTTAGCCAATTTTGGCTAGAAGATAAATATGAAAATAATTTTAAAAAAATCCTTGTATATTTTTGGCTACCTACTTGAACCATGTGTAGAAATCTAGTGATTTTTCTTAAATTTTTGTCAAATTTTGGCTATTGAAAATCTAAAAAAATCGCATGATTTTAGCACTTTTAATTTGTAATATAGCATTTTGGTTATATGTAGCTGGTGGAAGGAAAAAAATCTGTTGATCCTAGATTAGGAACAGACAAGCAAAAGAAGAGAAAGTTCAAAGTATCACTGAGCCCCACACGATCTACCTATTTTGCATGTTCCTTTCAAATCAAAGTTAATTTTTCAGGGCATCTATTGCAATACTAAGACAGGCTTCCTGGAATAAATAAACAAGAAAGCGGTGTTGGGTGGTTCTTTGATTTTGTTAAGAATCGCTAGTTTGAGCTTTTCAAGTTTTGAGAAATCCAAAAACCTCCTCTTATAGTTTATTGAGAATTTTCTCAATCTCTGAATCTTAGGTTCAAATTTTTTGAAAATTTTCAAAGAACTAGCAATTCTCATGAAAGAACTGCAAAAATAACCCACAACTTTTGGTTAGGTTCTTCGACCCAATTCATTGATTTTTGACAATCATCAGTCAAGGGTATATATATATACGCTTGATGTCCTGCACTGGTTCTAGGTTTCAAAAAAGTGAGAACCTTCCCAATGCAGGAATGAACTTTATAGCCAAAAGAAAGCAACGTATAATACAATCAAGTCAGGAGATGGGTGAGAAGAGAATTGTGATGTAAGACATAATTTTTAAAAAACAGTTTGTGATTTTTTAAATTTTATTTTAAAACAGAAAGATATAGTATAAGTAGTTACATCATCCATTTTCAACCTAGAGTCTGGACTACCTAGGGTCAGTTTCTACATTGACAAAATGAATAATTTTATTTTTTTCAAAAAATGAATTTGTTTTGAAATTGAATAATTTTTTCTATCATCTATTACAATATTTTGATATTGAGAAGTCAAATTATTCAGCGTTAGCCTATGATATAATTATGATGATTTTCAACATGTCAACTTCACATTTTCACAAATTTTGATTTCACTATTTTGATGACGATTATTTAATGACGAAATTGACCTTGGGGTAAGGTGATACCCCCATTTTAAACTGGGAGAATTATGTTCCTCAAGAATGATTTGTTTGTCTTCAGATAAGTGCCAGTAAGAAGTGCTGTGTACTAAATGATTGAGTCAAAAGGGGATTTCAAGTAATGAATCCAACTCTTGTGTGTGTGTGTGTGTGTGTGACTTGTCCTCTCGATTTGGTCACCACCACCTACATTTTGACCAGTTTTGCTGCACAAGTTGGGTTTTTTTTTTTTTTTTTTTTTTTTTTTTTTTTTTCAATTGGTTTTTTTTGGTTTAATCATTTTTTTTTTTTTTTTTTTAAAAAATGGACCTGTTTTCAT
>Ga0116227_10013901_pt1 | contig 12475 bp, 5 predicted proteins | sample S1TSphgellanicum_FD_89693 | JGI IMG/M metagenome (GOLD analysis project Ga0116227, IMG submission 89693) | Host-associated microbial communities from peat moss isolated from Minnesota, USA - S1T2_Fb - Sphagnum magellanicum MG | ecosystem: Host-associated > Plants > Peat moss > Unclassified... | reverse complement strand
ACAAAAAAAAAAACCCCTCTAGAATCTACCAAGAAAGGCGAAAACAAAAAAAAAAAGACCAAACAAAAGAAAACAAAAACACAAAAAAAAAAAAAAAAAACCATGGTAAAATTGGATAGGTTACTCAATAATCCATGTTCTCTTCTATTACCAAATTTCTCCAAACTCATGAGCCTACTTAGCAACCATGCCTCATGAAATTAGCACAACACACTAGATTTTGAGAGAGAGTGACTAGGAGGTGCTTATTTACAACTAGTAACTAGGTAGTAGCTACCTAGTGGGCCCATGTGGAGTTAGTTGGTGAGCTCTACTAAACCCATTGTATAATGTCAACCCATCCTAATATTATTCCATTCAAAGTGGGCTTAACTTGAGAGCTCTTATGGAAGTTCATTTTGAAAAGATCATGTATATTTTTTAAAATTAAATTTCAAAGACAAAAATCATTCTAAACTCAATAACTTTTGTTCCATTGGTTTAACAATTGTGAAATGACAAATGTGCACATTATTGTCAAAGGCTTTTCAAGGGTAGCAAAAACAAATTGAGAGCTCCGAGATTTGGGAAGATTATGATGTGATCATATTCAAACAAGTAAATCAAACAACTAACACACCTATCTTATAGCTTAAGGTCTACATTGCTCCCTCCTGCCAATGATGATCAATTGATGACCTAAGATTATACTATTAATATATTTTCATTTGTTCTTTTTTCATAAAATCATTTACACTTCCATTAGTTTAGAACATGAAATTCACTCCTATGTATTTTTGTTGGCTATATATGGCCAAGTTGCTAAATGAAAATGAATATAATTCTAAACACAAAGGAAATTAAACTTGTAAATGACCCCAAAAAAAAGTCAAATAACCTCTCCCACTTTGATGCAATAGCCATAATGTGTTGTAAGCAATAGTGCCTATTATCACTAGTTTCCATTTGCATTTATGGTGTTATTGCCAAGTGATTACATCCAAAGCATACATTTTAAGTTTTGTAGTTTAAACATTCCATTTCATTATCCTTTGTCACCAACACAATCATCTAGTTTCATTTCTTCATCACAAAAGTCATTATAAAAGCAATGCACATCACTAGTACAATAGTTAAGAGACAAGAGTTAGTGATACTAATCATTCCACTATCCTAGTATTTACATAATAAGTTGTAATTAACTTATGTTTTGATGAATCTATTTTGATGAATTTTAAGTTACTTATTAGTACAATTATATGACTTCTAAGTTTTCTTGATTCATGTCACATGATTTTCCCGCATGCCATAACTTTAAGGGTTTTCAAGAAGAGCGGGAAACCCACTCACTACTATGAATTGTGATGAAGCCACAAATGGTTAGACTCCAAAGCTTGAAGGATGCAACTATGTAAGTTAGGAGGATAAGTGTTCTCCTCCACTTCAAAATGCAAATGCTTTTGCAAGTTATTTTTGCTATTTTTTTACAGATGAAACATTTTATGCTAGATGGAAATTGCTTAGATTTAGGGTTTAGAGTGGATTGTGAAATTGTGCAACTTTGTGGGATTTGGCATTGTTGGTTGTTTGTGATTTGAAACTAGTGGAATTCAAAAGCATCACTATTGACAAGAATTAAAAGCCTAAAGACTTGAAAAGAAGAGTTGAACATAAGGTGCCCAAGAAGAGTTGAAATGTTGTCAAGACTATAGGAACTTGGAGGTTCAATTTGTGACTCAACATTTGGTTCCAAATCATAAGAATATTTCCACATGTTTTTTGTTTGGCATTATTTGTGCATGTCGATGAAAAGTTGCCACCTACATGGGTGCTTCCTTGTTAATAATACTTACTTTGGCTAGTTCTCATGATTTGATATTTTCTCGTATGGATTCTTAAGGATTAGATTTTTATGATGATGATTATTTGAGAGTAGAGAGATTTTTCCCATTCCTCTTTGATGGAAAAATCAATGTGAGCTCGTTCATTATCTTGTTTAAAAAGCTTTTCACAAACAAAAACAAAATGTGCATTGATTAACATTGCACCACCCATTTTTTGTTTCAAAACATGGATTGAACACCACCCAAACAAATTTCTCATTGTGATTTTGCACAAGGAGATTCCATTTCTAAGTTCTCTACAACATTATCAAGTGGAGAAAAAGCTTTTCCTTTTGCTTCTTCGTCTTCTTCTTCTTGTGCTTTTATCTTCTTATTCTTTTCATTCTTCCTTTTCTTCTTCTTGTGCTTCTTTTTATTTTTTTAGTTTTTCCTATTTTTCCCCTAAATGTTACTTCTTCTTTTCCTTTCATGTAATGTGATGATGATTTGAAAGTGGTGAAAAGTCAATCATTCTATTCTAGTTTTGGCACAAAAATTGATTACATCACAAACTTAGCACACTATGAGAAATCTTGTCTACCAAAACCACATTACCCTACAACTAGAGCTCCAAAACAACTATTATGCAACTGCATTATAACTAAAAGATGAAAATATAGGTGATTAATAAAAAAATGCAACATTAGAAAATCAATAAATTATATTGTAATTACAACTTATTTTCAAATGGGACACATATATGATGTAATGTACGCATTATACATACAAACATAGTTAATCATGTTTGATTTTTTGGCAAGTTGCACTTTAGTTGTGTGTGTTAACTACATTACAACTAGTGTGAATGTATTGCCCAATTAATAACTAAATTATAACTAGTGTACATCATTGACACATATGATTATGCCACATGTATGCATTTCCACTGCCTATTATATATCGTATTTGCAACTAAGTATCAATTATGATTCTCATTAATACAAGTATTTGTGCCATTATTTTACCATTATAGAAATATTACTTTTTCATTATTTTGCAACTAATATTCAATTGTTAAAAAATTAATAACAAAATAAATTCATGTTTAATCCTTAATATTTAATAATGAATTTTTTATTTAATAGGGTATTAACAATTATATATTAATCAATATTTAATAGTTAATCCGAATCAATCAGTCCAATTTAGACACTTAGTTTGTTAATTAAATCAATAATTAATTTTAATTAATTATTTGAATTAAAATAATTGGTTCATAAAATGAAATCACATGAAAATCTTGAATAATTAATTATCGATAAATAATTTACATATATAATTATCATATAATTATGTATTATTTGTAAAATTTATCCAAAAAATTAAAAACACAAAGAATGTGGGAATTGTTTTTTAATTGCAACCCAATTTGTAACTAATGTGTAACTAAAATATTTAACCCATATGTTTTATTCTTGAATATCATCTCACAAATTATATAAAAGGTGTTTTTTCTTGTGTGTTCACATTCAAATACATGTGCTAATTTGGGATGAATTCAAAAAAGTTTAACCCAAAAAGCAAAACATAAAATAAAATAAAACATTTTACATGGCTATTTTTTAATTTTCTTACCTTCATACCTATTTGTTTATCTAGGTAATAAGACTTACCAACCTACCTACCTAATTTTACCTACATACCTAGGTAGTTAAGTTGGTAGGACCTACCAACCTACATACCTATGTCTATGTGTCAACCTACTTAGCTATTTAAGTAAATATTTTTTTTCAAAATTCAATTAATATGCCAAATGGAAAATTTTGACTATGCCACTTGTCACAATCTAATACCATATAAAATGAATAATCACAATAAATGGTGGAAATCAAATTTTCAAAAAAAAAATCCCCCAAACATCCCCAAGTGCCACGTGTCAAATTTTGATGGATTGATGAAAAGTAATGTCAACATGATGTTACCATGGTAGTTGTAAATTAGTTGCATTAGAGTTACACAATAGTTGTTTTTACATAGTTGTAAATTAGTTGCACAAGTTGCAAATGTACATTGTTTCACATATAGTGAATTGCATATATTATAACTTATGCAACTTGTTCATAGCACTCACACCCATAAAAATATGTTGAGTTGTAATGAGTTGCAAATGGTCATTGTAATTCAAAAACCTAATTACAAGACTAGTTACATATCACCCCATTTTTTCACAGTGACATTTCACGACTTAATAATGGAGATCATGCAAATTCATTCATTCATAATTCATATGTTTCATACATTAACATCATGCATTGAAAACACATGGATTTAATCGAATTACAATTATGTTATTATAATTTACAATTAAGGTAAAGTAATTGACCACCATACACTCAAGTTATTAAAGAACTTAAATCTTAATACATCTTTCCTTTGCTTTTCAAGCTCAAAATAATGTTTTAGAGTTCAACTTGGAATAGTTATGGCCACTTAAATTACTCAAAGGTGTAAGCATGGTAAAGAATACAAAACAATTGATGAACAAAATAAAGTTGAAATTGAAACAATTTTTGACCAAAATACCAAAAAGTATGATCTATTTAAATTTGATTTTGAAACCATTATGTTTTTAATTGGGTTTATTTTAAACATAATACAAATTTTGATTTTTTAAAAAAATAATAAAAGTAGGTAACAAGTATGTTTGAAATTGATTTGTCAATATGATGTTCAAATTTCTTTGTTTTTTGGAAAAAATCAATGAAATAGACATGTATGAAGTTACAACATAAATATCTTTGTGTATTAAAGGGCATCACCAAAAACCCATCTATTTTTTTTGGGATAGAATATACTTACTTGAATCAAATATTACGCTACAAAAAAAAAGGGCTTTCAAAGTTACTTACATTTTTAAAAAAAAATTTAAAACCTACTTTTACAGTGTGAATTTTTTTAATTAATGCATAATATTGAAGAAATATTTTGTTAGTAATCATTCAACTAAAAATATTACATGTATAATAATTTTGTGATGGGTTTTGGTTCTACCTTTCGTTAGTTTGACAAGTAAATTACCAAGTACATTTAACATGCTTTGACCTTCAAAATAACTAAAAAATGAAGAAGATATGGGCATTGGAAGTAGGCGAGGTAAATGTTTGGTCATAGTAGGCCTAATTCACACATTCCAATTTAGTACATTTGTGCTCATTGTGGTTCTTCTCCATTGATTCTTTGCATTTGAAGCTTAAAGAAGTAGTGTAAAGCTTAATTTGGTCCACCCATAGCTTTTTAAATCACTCAAATTGAATAAGAAATGAATAAGATATGACATTCTAAAATGATGGGTCATTTTTGGAAGAAACACATTATCTGATTTTGACATGTTTTATGCTTCTTATGTCTTGCTCCTTTGCTTTTGGAACTTCAAGAGATAATGTAGAGCTTACCTTAATGTTCCCATAGTTTTTTTACATCATTCAAATCAGATAAAAAATGAGAAAGATTTATAAGACTTTAGTTATAGGCCTATGTGTGTTGGTTGTTAGGCTTGTCTTCCCATGGTGGAAACTAAAATATTTGTCCCATATTGTTTGGCTTCCATTTCAATAATCCTAACTATATAATCAAATGCACTAGGATGATGTGGAACCAAAATAAACATGAAAATGTAATGGCCATTTGGGATGAACAAATAAAAATGCCCAACCTTAAAGGTTAAGTTAAATGAAATAAGATTTTATTTATATCTTAAGTATAGGCCTAACCTAATGTTTATGTTTAACTTTAGCTTAGGTGCCTAGATCTAACTTTAACTTAAGCCTAGATATAGGCGCCTAGGTTTAGACCTAACCCATCCCTAAGTAATTAGGTGGTTGCCTACGATTATGCAACATGTACATCTATAGGCTTAAGTTATGCCAAATGGCATTAAACTATTGGTCCACCCCAAACCCTATTAAATTGCAACACATGTCATCCCACCATTGGCCAAATGCATTGATCATCGTAGTTGCAACATAGTTGATTTCTTGACTTAATCTCTATAATGGCCAATCAATGGTGGAATGTTTTGGGTGTGTCAAGTGTTATGACATCATTGGTTAAAAGTGACATAATTGAAATGTAGTTGAAATTGCAACTAAGTATTTTGTTGATGTCATATGTAGTCAACAGATGAAGTTCATCCACTAGTCAAGGGAAGTTGACAACATCTCATGACTAGGTAAGATAATTTGCAACTAGAACGGTTAGTGATGGCTATTGATGTGGTGTTGACACGTGGCAAACACTTTCAACTAAAATGTCATTGTCAACTTGTACTTGTTAATTTTTTTGGTTTGTAGTTGAGAAAAATATTTTTTAGTTGTAAAAAATACTTTGCAACTATTTTTTTCATTTTCAACTATATTTTATAGTCAAGATGTAGTTGAAAACATAGTTGCAAAAGGAGGGGGTTTCCTATTAGTGATTAATAAAGTTGGGTGCTTTTACACATGATTTATTTTGATCAACTTGTTCTTAATTCATTATGTGCCACATCTTGTCATGTTTGAAAGCAATCTAGTTTATTTTTATCACAACATTAAAATTCAATCAAGTACAAAAATGAAAATTGTCAATCATTCTTCACTTATAGAACTAATTGAAATATTTTGTTCTCAAGATGGTATGTTACTATTGGAGGAAAACAGAATGATGAATTTGGACTTTGTTTTTAGTAGCATAGGATTTGTCTTTTGAGGTTTTATATCATTGAGTGCGTTTGTTGAAATCATGTTTGAATTCAATTCTTGTGGTTTTCCCTCACAAATTGTAGTTTGCTCATTTTGTTCACTGATGACATAAGTTCATTTGTATAACTTCCATGTGCAAGGCAATTTTTAACATAGTCTATCATGTGAAAAGCATTTTTGACAAGTTTGCATGTTGGTGTGAAAAGCAATTTCAAAACTTGCCTCACACCATGAAAGGCAAGGGCCCCTATGATTTTCCTACACTCAAAGAGTTACCTAAATAGGTACCTCCTTTAAAACAAGGACCATAATATATGGACAATTTAGCACATGTCTGCAAAATAATTAACTAATTCTGAAGATTTAAATGAGAAAATAAATTTTCTTGCATATTCCAATTTTTTTCATTCATTTTCCTTCACAAAAATTTGTTCTTTTAGAAAAGTGATTTTGGGAAAATTTCAGCAAAGGAGGCATGCTCATTGCTTACCAGTTGCAAAGTTGTGTGTATCCTAGATGTGAGCATAAATGCAAGATGGTGGAATCATGAGGTAGAAGACAGGATTGCAGAGGTAAATGTGGAAAATTTGTCTTGGGTTTTTGAGAAAGCAAGAATAGTAGTAGCAGCGGCTTTCATGGCAAGGTAGTTGTTGGTTTCATGAGTACACAACACATGTTTTCTACATGCTTTTTCTTCATTTAGGGTTCAAGGCTCTTGTAAGATAAGCATCATCATCATCATCTTCATCATGGACTTGATTTTATACCAAACTAGTATTAGCTTTGCTGACAAAAGTTGTGCTATGTTCTGGAGACTGGGATTGACATGAGTTATATTTTGAGAGGAACTTTAAGCTAGGAATGTTGTGTGTGTGTATATATTTCTAGAGATGTTGAAGGTTTTGCTGAGATTCTGAACAGCAAATTGTCTATGTAATGCTCCTGTTCCAGTGAATTGTGACGGCTTTCTGTTGTTGTACATCTGAAGATCTGTGCATGTGAGAATGAATGCATGTTATGCAACTGCGCTGATTTTGGAAATTTTTTCCTCAAAATCTGGCAACTTTTGGTGCATTTTTTCACAAAAATCCTTTGTATCAGTTGCACTGGATTTTTTTTTTGTTGCCAAGTGGTGAAAATTTGCCCTGAAAAAAGAATCCTGCTGGTTTGCTTGTATTGGCATTTGTGAAATTATGAAATATAAATTTGTAATAATGTGTATGTTTAATACATGTAATTTATTATTTAGTTTGCAACATATCAAGTAATGACACATAAATAATAATTTTATGGAACTTGAATGTTTATTCATTTTTTTATGTACATGATATCTTAATATTTGCTTTAAATTTTAATAACATTTCATTAAACATTAAACCACACGTAAATTGTATTTGTCTAAATGAATGGTTATGTATGATGCAAATATTTTTTGTGCATATAAATATTAAAATTAGTTTCAATATAAAGTTTTAAAATTTTTCTGAAAAATTAATCAACATAATAATGTGTATGTTCCATACATGTATGTGTAATTTATTATTTTTATGTAGATTAAAATTTTTTTTGCAACATATCAAGTAATGATACATAATTAATATATTTTTGAATATTCTAATGTTGGTTATTAGTTCCAATGATTTAAAAATTTAAAACTTTAATTAGCAAAAAATTATTATGTATTTAGTTATTTATTAAATTATAATAAGGATTGGAATAGTTAGTGAAGATGTTCAATAAATTATTATATTTTTCAGAAATTATTATTATTTAACACTATTATATCTATTATATATATAATATTATATTAGTTGATAAAAACTATAACAAGTTAGATAAGAATACAAATAATAATAGTTAAATAACTAGTCTATCCTAATTATCATCTGCAATATTATTATTAATGTGATTGTTGTAATTATAAAAAAATATTAATTATCAATGTATAATAATAATAATAATAATATAAACATATATTTAAAAATTACTAATTTTTGAAATATTTGAGTTAATTTTGTGTATTACGAAATGTGAATAAAAGTTATAAGAAAGTAGTCATATTTAAATATTGATTAATAATTAACACTTATTTATTTAATATATATAATTAGAGTTATTTGTTCAATTGTTTTCATTTAAAAATTCATATTATTTAGTAAATGATAATAATATGGGTTAATTATATAATTATATAATTTAAAAATGGTTTGGTTCTTTCAGCTCTTGTGCTTGGGGGTGGCATTTGATGGCAGAGTTCTTTTGGTTTTCTGATTCCTTCGCTGTTTGCTTAGCCCTGAAATTGGACTGTGAGAGGTGCATTGTGCGTTGTGAGAGGTTGCATTTTGGATTAAAGCTGACAAGAGGAGTAGGTTTATTACAGTTTCACGAGCTTGTTGGTTGTGAGGGTTCTTCACTTTGCAGATTGCTCATATTCTTTGTGAGGGGGAATGGTTCACCAAACCTTTCTTTGCAAGAGGAGTTTGGTGAAACCTCCAAGCATGAGACAAAATAGAGTCCTAAGCTTCACAACTTAAGATTATGTTGAAGTGTCAAAGTTACCCTTGTGCCTCTTAATTTGTTCTTCTAATTAATTCAGACTTGTGAGTTTTCCAATCAAGTTGACCAGCTTTTATGAAGTTGGTTTCCTGAGGAACCTAGGCACAATGCCAAGCCCTGATGGGTTCATAGAATGCTTTCATTTAATATGACATCATTTAAGCAAGCTTTCTGACATGTTCTGGTTCAAAATTTTCAACTACTGCTTCAAGGGATCAACAATATGGTGAAGTGGGTCAAAGCTCAAGCTCAACATTCACATAATAGACCATTTGATGCAATGTAACAGCTCACTGAGTTTCTCTGTCAACACAAATGGAAATCTGCCTGTGAATTTATGCAATAAAATTGTCTCAGGGAAGAACGAATGCACAATGATATCGTGCAGGTTCTAAATCAAATAGTTTTTGAGCTTCTGCCAAAGCACCCACTTGCTGATATTCAGCCTCTTAGAATAGCATTTCTGGGGCATACACCTCCTTTGTGGTGTTTTCCAATGCATGGCAGGGTTCTTTAGACTAAAGAACAACCACATATAACTGTCCATTTTATGAGACAGCTGATTCTGTAAGCAACTTTCAAAATCAAAACATGAAAGAACTGGCACTGGACAGGTTATTTAAAACGAAAAAAATAAATTTGGGGGGAGATATATATCAAGATCTGCTAATGATGGATTTTCAAAAAATCGTCGTGGAGCATGTAGATCTCCTCTTTTGGTGGTGCGAATTCTGTTCACAGGTCACGGGGATTGGATTGCACTGGCCAATTTGGAGAACATTGCAGAGAAAGACCATCTTGCGGATTGGTCGGAGGTGCTGGCTGCTCCTCCTGCAGAAACATCTAGACTTCTTCCTGGTTCAACGTCGATGTCCATGTGCTGCTGCTGGCTGGTGATTATCGCACTCGCAACTCTTGCTCGACCGAAGATCATCATCACGTTCCGAGTTCCGAATCTTGCACTGCTTCTACTTATTCTTCTTCCGGTGTCCTGCGAGTCCTCCACCGCCGCTGAGGATTGATGATCTGCTTCCGAAGTTGGATCGGCAGTCGTGTGGTGATCATCAGCGGGCGATTGTTGCTGTTGTAGCACACTATGCCGGCATACAGGGCAAGAGATGTGCGTGCTCAACCAAGTATCAATGCAGGCGACATGGAAGTAATGTTTGCACAGGGGCAGCAACCGCACCTGCTCACCTTTCTGGTAGTCGCTCAAGCACACAACGCAGTCGTTGATGCTGCCGTAGCCTTCTACAGGAAACTTCACGGTGTCGAACGTGATCACAGGGAGCGCCTGGATCTGGTCCTTTTTCAGACCTTTGTGAAGATGTGATTGCTGCTGCTGTTGCGATTCCTGCTCCGGATGCAACTGTCGTTGCAGCCGAACGCGGCGCATGATACGACAACGTACGACTGCGCCGACGACGACTATCACCTGCAAAGAAAGAAGGAGCCATGATTTCGGATATTGCTCGCTCGCCGATCCTGATGATGATGCTGATGAGCACGCAAGGATCCTAAGCGATATTACTATTGCAACAAGAATCAAACAGAATTGCGAAGAGTCGAGAGAGAGAGAGAGAGAGAGACGCACCAAGACACACATCATGATCAGCACGTTGATGTTGAAGGCCCGTGAGAGAAAGGATCTTGATCCATTTGGATGGGGTTCTGCAACCGCTGCAGCAGGCGATAGAAATGGAGGAAAATCGGCCGGAGCTCCAAGCGGCGAGGTCGAGGAGGACGTCAACAGCACTTTCCTCGCCGTCATTCCTCCTGCACCACCATGTCTTGCTGAATCCCAAGCAACAGTTGTCATTGAAATCTCCAAACCTCCTCAATCAACGAGCGCGCGCAAGCGACAGAGAGGGACACACGCACGCACGCACGCACGCACGCACGCAAAATCCTGCACTCTCAAAACTCTGCTGCACAATTATAATGTCATTCCAACATCTGCATCGGCGATCGATCAATCCTCTCTGCAATATGCAAGATACACACTAGTAGCAACTTCAGCAACAGCAACAACAGATAATCAGTGGAAGAAGAACATCCTATTGAGCACAGTTTCTTGTAGCAAGAGATCTCAATGCAGCGGAGGAGAAGAACCGAGATGAAGAAGAAGAAGAAGCAAAACTGGCAACAACAAAAGTTGCAAATCACAAAGTGGTGAATTTGGAATAACAACAACAAACGTGACAAAACACGAAGCGAGGAAATTTGCGACAACAAAAACGACAACAAATGTAGCAAAAACACAAATTAAGTGGTGAATTTGGAACAACAAATGTAGCAAAACACGAAGTGGTGAATTTGGAACAACAACAACAACAACAACAACGACAAGAGTGGCAAAACACATGAAAGGGAGAATTTGAGACAACAAAAACAGCAACAAAATTGTAGCAAAGCCAACACTCTTCTCAAGCACACAATCCACCCACACACACACACACACACACACACTCTCTCTCTCTCTCTCTCTCTCTCTCTCGCTCTTCCTTATATTTTCTTTCTCTCTATTTCTTTCTATTTGTAGCAAAAAGAGAAGATTTGGGACAAGTGGGTGGGTGCCCCACACCAAAAAAAAAAAGAAAAAGAAAAAGAAAGAAAGAAAAGAAACACACACACACACACACACACACACACACATTTTCTCTGAATTGTGGGACCTTCCCACTAATTAAAGTGCAACCATTTTTATTTTTAAAATTTTTATTTATTTAAGTTACAATTTTGCTTGCTAATTAATCATTGCAAAAGAGTTAGTACCTCCCCCCTCCAAGTGTTTTTTTTTTTTTTTTTTTTTGCATGGATTGAAATTCTTTTAATTGTCTTTGGATTTTTTCTGTTGTGAATCTAGTAACTTACCAAATGGATGGATGGATGGATGGATGGATTGATGGATGATGTAAAGCCTCGTAATCTCTATTAACGAAGAATACCTTAACCAAAAGGAAGGAAGGAAGGAAGGAAGAAAGGGAGAAAATTTGGAAAGTAAAAGACAAAGGACTTTAGTCTTAGGCTCAAATATACACCCATACCATAGGACCTTTTCAGGTTCCGTGGGAATTGAATTATATTTGGAAATTTTTGAATTTTCTAGAAATTATGTTGGTTTGAAGTCTTGTAATTTAAGGAAATAACAATAAAAGGGAATTTATTTTTTTGGGTGAAAACCCATGAGCTTCTTGCTTCAAGCCAATCCACCATTGGAGGGAATGTATCTAACTATTGATAACATTTTCTAATCCTATAATTTGGTGGAACATTATGCCTTCCTATTTTTGCCAAAAAAAAAAAAAAAAAAAGGAAAAAAACAAAAAAAAAATATTGTTAAAGATAACAAAAAAAATAAATATTTATTTTTTAGTT
>Ga0116227_10013900_pt1 | contig 12476 bp, 10 predicted proteins | sample S1TSphgellanicum_FD_89693 | JGI IMG/M metagenome (GOLD analysis project Ga0116227, IMG submission 89693) | Host-associated microbial communities from peat moss isolated from Minnesota, USA - S1T2_Fb - Sphagnum magellanicum MG | ecosystem: Host-associated > Plants > Peat moss > Unclassified... | reverse complement strand
TGAGCGGTGAGGCAGGGTGGGGGTGGTTGGCTTGGGGGGGAGGTGAGTGTGAGTGGAAATTTTCATTTTCCCCTCTGTCTAATTTGTTCCCACTATGTTTCCAATGAGTTCCCAATAGGTTCCCAATTTCTCAACATTTTCCGCAAAGTATTCCCAATAGCACCTCGCTTTTATCCCATATGCTTTGGCAAATGTTGTCCTTTCACCTAGCTTGTTTTCAAAAGCGTATCCGAACCCCAATTTTCTCTCCAAGTCGTGGCACATAATTTATCGTCTAGGTTTCCTCTTTGGGTTTTAAGGTTTTAATTGTAAAGCCTGATTCCCTTCCCCCATTTCTCTGGTCTTCTTGCCGCCACACCAATGTAGGTCTCTGGCATGCAGTCTTTATGGACAGTAAAGCCCTATTGGTTGGCATATATCTTTTGCAATATCTATATATTGAGGGCCGCGTTAAATGGGTGTTGAATTAAATAGGGCTTCAGGGTCTAATTAAATAGAGCAATCCTATTGGTTAAGAGGCATGAATTGGACCCAAGGGCTTTAGATGAGGGTCCAAAGAGCAAAAAGTGGCAAATTGAGGTTAAACCTAAATGAAACTTGTGAAGGGAACATCGATGGGGGGCAAACCAAAGAAATAGAGTTCAAAGAAGAGCTCATAATTTGAAGAACCAAGGGGCATACCAAAGAAATAGAGTTCAAAGAAGAGCTCATGATTTGAAGAACCAAGGGGCATACCAAAGAAATAGAGTTCAAAGAAAAGCTCATGACTTGAAGAACCAAGATGAAAGCTTAGGTTCCAAGGCCAGATCCAACTCAAAGATTTAATTTGCTTCAAATTGGTTCATGTGAATTTGGACCTTGCACCCTCACCTAAAGTGGGCTTAAGATATAGTGTGCCAAAAAAGAGGTGTTATATATTTAAAGTAGTAATACTTTCTATCCCTATTCCAATAATTTTATATAAATCAATAATTACTCACAACCTTGATTGCATTGATCTACCCAAACCTAACTTAAACAACTTTAAACCTAGGTGAATCATAACATTTTGGAGTCTCTCTCATTAAACATCAACAGACAACCATATGACATTGCTACTCCCCTTCTCTCGAAAACCCCAAAAGTTTGCACAAGTAAGGAATCCGACCACAAAACCAAAATTTTAGGCATCAAAGAGTTATCAAGCTTCAACCCCAACCCAAGACAATTGATTTGTTGCATAATCCCATCCCAGAATGCCAACAAGGGTACTCATTTCCTCATATTCTCCAATTCCCACCTCATTCTACATAATGCCATCAAAGGTGTCACTCACGAATCCTCTGATGTTCTACATCATCTTCACCACCAGCCTATGACTTAAACTTCTAGACAATAGATTGTCACTCCAACTCAGTAGAAATTTCAAAAAATAGTGACATGCATCAAGAGCATTCCTTTCTTTTGCATCTTAACCTACAACAATCCTACCACCTCACAATTGAAATCCAGAGCCTGTAATATTTAGCTCTTCTTCCCTTATTTATGCATTTGTCACCTTCACTTAACAGAACTGTCATTCTTAAAAAAATTAGCAGCTCCTTATCCCAACAATCCCATCCACCAATTAGGATTTTGATCCCATAAGGTGTTATGAAAAACAAACACCAAAGCCACATAGCTAGCAAGCTCCTCCTCCAAACAAGGCGCCCATATTCTCCTCTTTAGATTAATGCACAACTTGCAAGCATAAAAGAAAAAAAACATACATACACTAATTTTAACAGAGCATGATCAGCATTCTCATGAACATGTTACATCTCACCATCAATTGCCGAATTAGGGCAAAAAGTGCTTAACCTTTTTAGGGTTCCTTTTAGGTCACAATAGGTGTTTATTATGCAATTTTCAAACCAATTGACCAAAAGTTACTGAATGTGTGCGTGATAGCCCAAGATTCAGATTGAGAGGTTTAGGGTACATAAGTATATTTATTTAGTTTCAACACCTTGTCATTGTAGTTGTGACCTTTTCTTGCAATGGGATTTGGATCTTGTGAAATATGAGCTAAAATTCCTTACACCTTGTAGAATAAAATACATGTTAAACATGATCGTACTATTAAGTAATGTGTTTTGTTTGTTCAAACTGATATCTCGCAAATTGTAAGGCTTTGAACCACATTCTTGATATTTCTGGAAAGCTCTCAATGAGTTGGGGTGCACTAGCTTGGTTTCATAGCATTTGGACTTACACTGTGAACATTATTGAAGATCAAACGATTTGTTCATTGAAAATTAATTTAAATCATAATTGTGAATTTCAAATGAATTCAAATGTGCCTTTGGTATTCTTGGAAAGATCTCAATGACTAAATTTAATGGAACTTATTTTTGTAAGTTTTGGACTTATGATGGGAGGGATATTGAATTTCAAGTGATTTTTGTCATTGAAAATTTAGTAAAAATCCAAAACATGAATGAAATTATTTTCAAGACTATGTTCACACTTAGGCCAACAACACATGGTACACTACCCTATCCATGAAGGAAGGCAATTTGTTTATTTGTCAAAGTTAATTATAATATAAATTCGACATTTATTGTGACCATCAATTTCACACAAGCAAAATAAAACAAATCATGTGAAATCTAATAGGATTTTTTTTAAGTGCATACTAGGGATTAACCTACATGTTGTAGATGACAAAAAGACATTTTAAAATCTTTCATGCAACATGCAAATATCCTACTTTGAATTATTGTTTTGAACATTCATGTGCATCAAACAAGATACAACCATCAAGCAAGTATTTTTTTAAACTTTTGGTTGTGAGGATTTTGAATATATGTTTATTTGTTTCAAATTGTTGTTTGTTTGACTAGTGCCTTGTGGTTTTGTGATTGTTGTGTAAGAAATAATTTTTTTTACAACATGGGCTTTTATTTGATTATAATGGTGACAAATCCAAATCTTGTGAAGGAAATTTTGCTAGCTGTTGGGAATTATTATAAAGCAAGGCCATCTACCTTTGCATTGTCTACATTAGTCAAAAAATCATTGCTAACTATGAATGGTGAAAAATGCTTTAATCGTCACCAAGTTTTTGCTCTTGCTTTTCACATTGAATTACTTAAGGTATTATCCATTTCCAATCATCAATGATATCCTTGCAATAAATATTGTCATGAAAAAATATTGAATGCATCTTATATTTGAAATATATTGTAACATGGACGATTAATATATTTGAGTTTTAAAAATGATCCAAAGGATGGACTTTATGAATTTATCAAAACTCTAAAGCAATTTTGGAATCTAGACTAAGATTGTTTGCAAAATCTTAGGAATAGAACTTCCACATCATTCCATACACGATGAAAACAAGGTTACTTATACATGCATTATTGACTAAGGAGTATATTTCATCCTTCAATGTCTATTTTCTTTGAATTGTTCTTGAGAAATTAAAAATCTCATTTGAAAGAATTTCATATAAGGTTGATATCACATGGCTGTGCCCTTGTATAAAACAACCATTTGAAAGATCTTAGGATTGTGGGGTGTGTAGGAGCTATTGTTTTTGTACGCTAGATTGGGCATCAAAAACCTCCAAGTTTCCAAATGATTATATTCCATTTAGTCAACAAAGTATGGAATGTATTCAGTTTCAAGTTGCCATTGCAACCATAACACAATAACATGTTTATGTGTCCTCTCTTGTCTATAAGTGTAATTTCATGTGATTTATTTCTAAATTTATCTTTCATAAATTCAATATTTAGATTTCCATGTAAACTACAAATGCATTGTGTAATTAGTAGGTTTTGAGACTTTTCTTTTGCAAATGTTAACACATTTTAATGATTAGAATACAATAATCACATTCTATTATGTGTTTAATTTTTTTATAAAAAATTTCGTTTTCATATTTGACAAATTTCACTATTTTTCGTACAATATTAATACTTAGTAGTGACAATTAAAACGGGTATGGTATAACATGAATTTAAAGGCAACTTGACCCACATCCATCTGAAATTATTGAAGTTTAAATCCTAGTATTTGATTAAACTATTTGATATTCCCAACAACCCACATGAAAAATATTTGGAGTCACCAACTTTTGGAAACATGTAATTATGTACACCTAAAGGGGTGTAACTTTGTAAGTTATTAAATGATCCCAATTAATGTCTAATGGTTACTTGTGGAAATGTATAATGATTTGTCAACAAAATTACAAAGTCTACTATATTAAGATTAGATATTTGGGAAGAAAAAGTACAAGATGGAGGGGGATTAATGGAATTGGAAGTCCATCATGAAATATGCATTATAATAATGGAAGTCATTTCCCACATGCTATTTAGTAACAATGACAAGAAAACACAACAAATGTTCATACAACTAAAAACCTTATTTGAAATCTTAAGACATCAAGTTACTACAAATCCACTTTTTTTTATAACTGGATACAAGTATGCTTTCAAGTTTGTTATTTTATTGAAGCAAGTTGTAGAATTAATGTCATAAAAATCTAACATGTATGCAAATGCTTCCAATTTTATTATAACAATTAAATTTGGCTATAAGCATGATTTGCAAGATCGGCATTTTGCACTTGTTCAGGTGTAATGTATTGTCATATTGCAAATATATTTTAATGGACCTAAATTCTAGACCATATATATTTTTAGGATTTTTTGCATAAATTATATTAGAATTGCACAATAAACAATGTAAGCCCACATGTTAAGAACAAATGGTTAGAAATCTTGGCATAAGGCCAATCCATCATGAAGCTCCAACCTTGAAAAAAATTAGACTTTGATTATGTTACTAATATCATATTGAATTTCATTACAACATCCTTCCCACTATGAATAATAGAAAGATGGTGAACTTAGCACAAGAGGTTGACAAAACAATCAAACAAATAATCCAGATTTGACACAACTAAGCAAAAGTTAACAAACTTCTTATGGAGATGACCTTTTGGGGTTGATGCTCACAAGTATGGATGGTGCAAAGGTTGGAGATATGATTAAATGTCAATTCAACATTCAAGATATTTTTTTATGAATGTAAGGCCTTTTTCTTTGGTGGTTTTGAGACAATTTCTACATTCATAACATGGACCATATTGCTTCTTGTTGAATACTTGGAGTGGGAAGATCGTGCTCATAAAGAAATTTTTAAAGTTTGTGCCCCACTGTTGAGATGGATACTTCAAAACTCAACCAAATGAAAATGTGAGTCCATATTTCTAAACCTTGAATTCACATATTTGTACAAAAAAATTAAATATGTCCAATTTGATGTGAAGGATTTCACCCCATGTTTAACAATTGTATTTTTCCCTTAATATATGCATATTTTGATTAATATTAATCATCAAAGGTATGTTGGCTAAATTTAATTACCTTGCATGTCAAAGTCCATGAAGGATGATGCCCTTTTTGGATGACTATTTGACTTTCCCAATAGTTGAAAATATTTGACTCTTACATTATATCATATAAGGTGTTGTCAATCATTGAAATACACACCTTGGAGGGTTTGAAACTTCAACCAATACAATTCTAAAGTAATCACTTCAAAAAATTGACCACAAAATATGCAAGTCATTAGCTTATTGGTTCAAAACTAATTAATAAACAATTGTTGTGATTTTTATTTACATTCATTATTTATTCATTTATGACCAGGTGGGGATGATATTGAATGAAGTGCATCATTTATTCCCTATCCTACCACGAATGGTAAGGGTGGCAACAAACAACACACAATTGGGAAACATTTTTGTGCTGAAGGGTTTAATATTACAAATCCCCACATTTCAAATCCATCAGAATCCTACACTTCAAGCTGAAGGCGTGATGGAATTCAATCCAAATAGGTTTGCAAAGGGTGTTTCAAAAGCTTGTCAAGATCCACAAGGTTTTATCCCATTCTCTTTTGGGCCCTGATATTGCATAGGCCAAAACCTTCCAATGTTGGAATCAAAACTCATAGTGGCGAAAGTGTTGTCATGCTTCTAACTTTTAGTTTCTCCAAATTACATCCACTATCCCCAATATTTAGGAATTTTATCTCCAAAGTTTGGTGTTCAACTACATGTGAAAACATTGCCACCTAATACTTCATCATAGATCTTAAAATAGACTCTAGCTTTTACAAATTATTACAACACCTATATTTATGTTTATCATTTATATAATATATATGTAATGTTTTGATGGCCTCTCCACAACCAAGTTCAACTTTATTCATGTTGGTGTAAGAAATTAATCATGAGGCACAACCAACTCCTAAAGCCATTGTTTTAAAAATATATATTCTTGATATCTTTTGGAAAAATATTTTGTTCTGTATAATTTTATGTTAAGGTTTACATTTTAAATTTTCAAAAAAAAGGGTGAGTAAATGAATTTTTTTTGTCAAAATAACTAAGTATGAATCCTTTTACATCATAAATACACCAAATAAGCAACAGTACATCACTGTAAAAGTGCTTTTGAGTTATTTTATTCACCAAATTGATTTAAATTTGCAAAATATGTATGTCAATATATTGAAAAAAAATTGTATATAAAAAAATCCAATTATAATATTTTTAAAAATTGGATACAAAAAATTATGTAGCGGTTACAACTAGTTTGATACATGTGTGCAAAGTTGCACCCTAAACCACATAGTAATAAAATAAGACCAAAGGCACTTGGTTTTGTTCAATTGAAAAATGACTCATGGGATATTTCCTTCTTTTTTATTTTGAATGAATGACATTGAATTTGATGCATATTCATTTTGTTAAATGTTTCCATCTATGATTTTTTTAAAAATTTCTTCGTGTATGGCCATATGGAACATTTGCAATGTGTTCAATCATGTACATGATAGTTGTTTTCATTTTTTTATAATGTGTGAACAATATGACATAGCAAAATGACTACAAAAGAACACACCAATAGAACAATGGACTAGTGTTTGGAAGTTGATGCAAGATTTCATATAAAGATTTTAATATGCATACATGGTGTAATGTATACACACGCCACTCACATGAATCATGTGAACTTGTACTAAATGAATATATCAATCATGTTAAATGTCATGTACAAGCATTTCATGTGTTATAACAGAGTTTTTAATTAGAATGTAGAAAGCCTTGGCAAATATTTTCACAAATTCATAGTACATGTCAAAGAACAAATAGGAAAACCAAAAGCATTATGTTGGAAGCAGAGAGACATGCTTATTGTAGGAACAAAATGATGTCAACGAGATTAAGAGCTTGGAATGCTAAAGAAGTCCAAAAAAGGGTGCATCAAAAAAAAAAAAAAATTGTTGTGCCTTTTGCCTTCATGGGACCCACCACCCACCACTAGGACAATTGACAATTTCCACCATTCATTAATTATTTTTTTCAACATAAAGGGTTCAATAACACCATTTTTAAAATTTCAAAATTTCGATAATCAAATAATAAATATTATAATTTGGGTAAACTATTTATTTCACAATGGGTGAAAACATAATCAAAAGACCCAGGGTGTCAAAGTAAAAGTCCTTTCCCAAGGACTACAGATGACATGTGTCATTTTTGTGTTCGTTTATAACGTTAAAATTTGTATTTTGGGTACCTTTTTTAACGTTGCATTTTATATATAAATACATTTTTATTACAAATTGATTTCATATCATGTGTATTATGCATTTATGCTCTCTATAACATAAACATGAACAACTATTTTTAAAAGCACATTTTCAAAATCCATAATTTCAAGGTCAAAAATACTTTTGAACCAAATGTTTTAAAACTGATTAGAAAAAAAAAATCATCAATTCAAGTCCTTTTTTCCTTCTAATCATCAATGTTAAAATCCTCTCCAAATTTTAAAAGGAATGATGCACATTTGGTAGAAAAAAACTTTTTCAAAAACAAGGATAGTCCACTTTTGAGGTTTGAATGCTTTCAACATGCAAAAACATTTTTGATTTGTGTTAAGCTTTGAACACGTAAACTTTACAATTAATGAAAAATATTTCAAAAATATTTATGACAATCCCAACAATTATGTTTCACTCATGATTTTTTAAACATATAAAAATGTTGTTTTAAGGAGCGTCCACTCACTTGGGTGGCTCCTTTGACTATATTTTTATCCAAACATACAATATTAATGAACTAGTAAGAATAATCATGAATTTTCATGAGGTTAGTTTGATTCCCTAATTTTATTGGTAGTGTCTTTCTTGAGATTTTATTTTTGTACGTTTTGAAAATTCTTCAATGTTGAACCATTCGTGTCCATTAATGAGCCTCACTCGGGAAAGTCAAGGTACCAATCAGTGTTGGCTGGTTTGATCCAATTGAGTTTTGATCTGGTTACCCACCCTGTTATCAACCCTGTTATTAATATCCTACTAGCCATTTACTGATTTGCTTGGATAATTAATTAAGTTGATAACCACATGGTATGGAAATTTCAAAATTTGATAACTCACTTGGATGAAAATCAGGTCATCCAGGTAGGTTATCAATATTAAAACATTAATAAAAAAGTTTTTTAAAAAAGTCGTTTTTAAAATAAACTTAAATTTGTATAATATGTAGGTTAATTGATGGTTTTCAAATGATTATTTGATAACCTAGCCTTATGTGTACCCAATGGTTATTAATAAAAAATAATTGAGTAAATTGATAACCAAATTTTTTGCTTTGATATTGATATTGATAACCTTAATCAGGTCCAAATAAATTTCAAAAGAAAAAAACCTACCATGTTCTAGGACTCATGTGATAAAACCTTGAGGAAAAATATGGTGCCAAAAAATTCCTAAAACTATTTTAAATGTAAAGTGTGGGGCTATTGGCAAACACATTTTGAACTTAAGGAATATGGTGAGAACACATTAATAATAAGGTGTGAACACATTGGGAACAATCTATGAACACATTAAGAACTTGATGTCAACTTGGTGGAAACAACAAAGTCCAAAACACACAAAAAGTTTTTGATCGCCTTTCAAAAGCAAAAAGTAAATTTGGGCTCACATATACATGGTGCAAAATTTTGTTTTTCTAAAACCTTTTTTGTCATGCAATTTTCCATAGACTAATACCTCCCTTTTATTGGCCTTGGTTAAAACAACGCCTGCATTATATCATGATTTTTTCAAGTGTATATGGTTATGTCCTAGTTACATCAAGTAAATTAGAGTAAGTTAACTTAAAACGGTATTTAGTTTTGAAGCGATTTCAAACATTTAAACTTTTGAAAAAGTATAAGTAGATGAATGGTGTGTTTCAATTTAGTTTTCAAAAAATAGGAAGGTCATCCAAAGGCAAACAACAAGATGGGGGTGAGGGTGGGGGGGAGGAGGAATGGGCAATGAGGCACTGCAAGAAATCAAAGGCTCAAGCCATCATCATCAGTGACATCAAATTCACTTGGACTTGCTAGGTTCGGGAAGCAAACCAAGCTCATGTGGTTCATTGTGAGGTCGTGATAATGTAGGATTAAGGGTCAAATCTTGACCTTTCTTGGAATTCCTTTTTATTTTTATTATATAATTTTCATCCATGTGGAAGGATTTTCATTTGTAATTTGAATGAGAATGGGATTTTTCATCCATTATGATCCTCTAATTAATTCTCCCTTTTCATCCATGTAATTGGTTAGTTATCCATTTTTTGAATTCATTTAATAATCGAACATGGGGGTTAATTAACACATGAATGGGCTAACAATTGAACATTCTACCTAAGATAAAACACTGAATACTTAAAACCCTAAGACCAAACAAACATTGAATAAATCTAACCTTGTAGTTCTGGACATTTAAAAATAAACTTAAAGTACTTTCAAGATTTCTTTTAGAATTAATTTGGATTTTTTTGAACATTCATATTTTTGAATACCATGTTGGATTTGGGTGTTGTTTGCACCATTGAGTTCTTACATAGGAGTAATACCAGCATGGGAAGTTTTAGGCTATCTGGAAACATAAAGTTCTGAAGGTATTTCATAAACATGGAAAGTGGTGTGCACTAAACCTTTGCTCGACAAATTGACGACATTCAAATGCTTGTGTTAGTAAGCACAAAAATTTACATATCACAAGTGGTGGAGTGTTATGTTGACAGCTTTCAATTTCACTTCTATGTTTGGTTGCAAGTTTATTGTTGGAAATTTTCAAAATATTATAAGAAATCACAACTTTTCATAAGGTCAATTTGATTTAGTGTTTGCATTGATTTTTTTAAAAAATCACTTTTACTAAAGTTTGAGCATGAAAGAATTTTTTATTAATAAATTCTAATGACAATGAATTTTCATTGGAGATGGTGTAGGTAGGACGAGAATAGGTTTTCATAGTATTTCATCTTACCATATTTCTTCCCACAATATGTTGAAATGAATTATTCTAACTCAAAATTTGTTATATAACTACCTAGAATGACATATTTATATAACAATCTTTTCTATGGTTGCAACTCTTGGATTGCTTGTTTTTATAAATTTTTATTGCATGCATCTTATGAGATCTCATTATTTTCTTTCTATTAGAAGCTTGTTATGTTTTTTTTTTGACAACATTCATGGCCTTTCTTTTCATTTTTATTTGTATAATGAAAAAGATGAAAACATATTTTATTTTGAAAAATTTGAGAATTTTTTCTTTTTTTTGTTTATTTTAATTTTATTATCGTAATCACAATTCCAAATACACATAGAAGTTTATTGTCACTCGTAATGCATAGCATCATGGAGCCCAAGTTTGATTAAAGTAATTTTTTGATCAAGTGTCAAACCAAACATATATAATCAAATTGGCAATAATAAATGATTAAAGTTTACTCAAATTGGCCTTTCTGATGCATTTAGTCAAGTCAGCAATCGTCAATGAAATCACTCCTTTGACCCCCGACCTGCTTACCACTCCCCAGAATAAAGGACAATCATGCTTCCCTTTGGCCTCCCTCCATTTTAAATTTATATACATGAAGGTAGCACTATGACAAAACAATATGGGATATGGAATAAGATTGAGGTGCTATAAGGGTTTTGGAGGAAAGTTGTGGGGGCCTTTGGGAACATGGTGGGAATACATTGGGAATATGAAAAAATCAAAATGTCGTCCCCAACAAAACAAAAAGGCCCCTGAAAAAAAAAATCCCCAAAAGTGCAGGTAGAACCACCTCATTGGTTGTATGAATTTTTATTTCAAAAACTGATTGTCAACATTTTTAACCTAGGCTAATGTCCCTTCCTAAGAGCAAGTGTAGTGAGTACCTATTACTGGTCGAGCCCATAACGATATACACCCATGCTCTTAGGGCTACTTTCCATTAGGCCTCTGTGATGACATATTTTGGTGGGACATTGCCTTTCCATTGAAATGGACCTCACAAATGTGATGACAATTTTGTCACAACTTTGCAGGTCATGAGTTGATCAGGATTGTGAGGGTTGTGACTCAATATGTGACTCATTAAATTTAAGCAATGATTTTGAGGGGGGGAGCGGGGGTGATTTTTCGTTTTTCCCTTTGTCTAATGTGTTCTCACTATATTCTCATCAAGTTTCTAGTGAGTTCCCAAAAGATTCCCAATTTCAACATTTTCCCCAAGACGTTCCCAATAGCACCTCACTTTTATCCCATATGCTTTGGCAAATGTTGTCCTCCTGGCATCTATATATAGGTGAGGCAAGTGAAAACTCTTCTTTACTTCAAAATAGAACCTTCTATTTTGAGGAGATTCCATAGTTTCAGTTTTTTTTGGTTAGGGGCAATCAAGTTGGCACATTGCAAAAGAAACAAAAAAGTGAACATGGGAAGCACCCCCATCTAATTATTGCAAAGCACAATACCCTAGTACCTCACTTTTATCCCATATGCTTTGGCAAATGTTGTCCTCCTGGCACCTATATATAGGTGAGGCAAGTGAAAACTCTTCTTTACTTCAAAATAGAACCTTCTATTTTGGGGAGATTCCATAATTTCAGTTTTTTTTGGTTAGGGGCAATCAAGTTGGCACATTGCAAAAGAAACAAAAAAGTGAACGTGGGAAGCACCCCCATCTAATTATTGCAAAGCACAATACCCTAGTACCTTGGCCAACATTAGTTATATTATCTTCAGAAATGCTGAAATTTTAAAAAATTATTTCTTCCAAACCTCAAAATATTGTGAAGTACAAATGTGAATCCGTAAGGATATTTCTCTGTTGAAATGAATATTTCAAAATTATTCAACACACATGTGTTGAAATGGCCAAGGTACTAGGATCTACTACCAACCCACAAATACATAATCATATAAAGTTTACCGCTGAATCACCGATTCAGATTGATTTTATATCTGCATCACCGATTCTCTCACATATGTCATATTAACAGCCTTCTTTTTATTGGCGAAATATAGAAAGAAAAAGCGAAATTAAAAATTAAAAATGTGAAAATGAAGTGTAGTTTGAAAGTTTC
>Ga0116227_10013899_pt1 | contig 12479 bp, 9 predicted proteins | sample S1TSphgellanicum_FD_89693 | JGI IMG/M metagenome (GOLD analysis project Ga0116227, IMG submission 89693) | Host-associated microbial communities from peat moss isolated from Minnesota, USA - S1T2_Fb - Sphagnum magellanicum MG | ecosystem: Host-associated > Plants > Peat moss > Unclassified... | reverse complement strand
GAGTCCACCGGGACTCCATCTCCCAAAGTGGGAGTTGCCTTGGGAGTGTGAGGGTTCACTCCCTCACACTTTCTAACACTCCCGGGAGTATGTGATGTGACTCCTAGGCTTCCTCTTGGCCCGCACTTTTGCAATGCCTTTGCCTTGACTCCCGGGCTTCCTTCCTCTTGGCCCACAACCTTGCAACCCCTTTAGCCTTGGTCGCGAGCCCAAAGCTAGGGTTGCGACAATAGCTCTTGGGCAAGAAGGCTTTGTGCTTTCCTTTGCATTAGATATGCAACTTTGGTTTTATAGTAAATTACTTACAAGTTAATGTACTAGCTATTATTTATTAATATGAACACATTCACAAGTTACAAGTTAATGCACCAACTATTACTTATTAGTATGAAGTCATGCACAAGTTTGTTTGGAAACAGTTGATGCCTTTAAGTTATGGGCCCACAAATCTTTTAATAAGTTACATTTATTTGTAATTTTATTGATCAATTTACAAATATTTTGTTGGTGTTAGTCATGGAAAATTCAAGTAATAAGGAATCGGGTAATATAAAACGTTTTAATGGAGAAAATTTCCATTTGTGGAAGTTTCAAATGCATGTAATTTTCATGGGAAAAAAATTGTTGGGCATTGTTGATGGAAGTGAGGTTGAACCAACCACTATTGGAGTAGCTCAAGTAGATTGGAAGAAGCGTGACAATCAAACAACTAGTCTTTTGTGCCAAGCATTTAGCAAGAAGTACTTGGAGTATGTTGTTGCATGCGACACTACACATGTTATTTAGGACAAGGTCTATGTTATCCAAGAGTAGGACTCTAGAGAAAGTGTCCATGCATTACAACAAAAGTTTTTCAAATGTGATATGGTGGAAGGAGACACCATTGCTTTGTACATTGGCAAGATTGAAATCATAAACTAGTTAGCCAACAAAGGATATAAGACTTTTACTATTGGGTTCATCATTGCCAAGATCATGATCATGAACAACTTATGTACTATATATGATAGTGTCATGTTTGCATGGGATAGCACTCCAGATGCCTCCAAGACTGTGGAAAATCTCACACTTTAATTATTCCAACAAGAAACAAGATTGAATAATGGATTGGAAGGAAGTGTTGAAAAGGTGACAACATATGCAACCTCGTTGAAGGTTGGTGAAACATGAAGCAGCAAGGAATGACCTACCCTTACATATGAGCAACACCAAGGATGATGCAAGGAGATTGAAGAAAAGAAAAAGAACTCAAAATGGCACAAGTGTGGAAGAAAGGGGCACTGGGCTTGAGAATGTGCATATGAGGATGTAGATCAAGGAGAAGAGAAAAAGAGTGATGGGTCAAATAACAAGAATGACGCGCTCCTAAGTCCCTTGTCGAACCCACTCGAGGGTCCAACTATGTAGAGTTGCGGAAAGTTGGGACTTGGGGGCCCGCTCCCAACTTCCAGCACTAAAAGGGGGTGGAGGGGTGTGCTAGAAGTCTCGGGATTAGACTAAGAAGAGGAACTAGATTATCAAACTTGAATCTGCATCCAAAACCAACCACAAGAGGGTTAGTTAGCATTCAGGAACACCTTTGGGTGTTGGGATAAGCCACGGGCACTTGGACCCACAAGACTCACCATGGCCTGGACTCGGGGGAAGCTACCACCTTCCCCCATATAGTATTCTCTGCGTCTCACCACGGAGGCTACATCCGAATGGCTCTTTTTTCCCGAGACTCCCAAGTTGGAAGTCCCGAAACTGTCCCAGGTTGGAGTCCCGGGACTTTGGACGCTCATAGCTCCTCGCGTCAAGCTCGGATCGGGACGAGGTTTGAACCAAAGTTGTAGCTCTCGTTGAGAGCTTTCCAACGCCGTGTCGCACTTCTTCAGGCGACGTCGGGAAGAGGTCGATTCCCGACTTTTAGTGGTCGGGAGTCAAATTGGCAGTTTGACTCCCGGCCCTTCTTTTGCCCATAACTTGGGCTGCAGATGTCCAAATGGCCCATGCGAGGCCATTTTGGGCATCTACACTTCAAGACCTTTCCATTGATATAAAGAACATAACAATGCAAGGAGGTTTGACCCCTCAAATCGTCTTCTAATTTTTTGGGAGTCCTGGAGGACTCCATTTTCCCACTTTTGGGAGTGTGAGTTGCATTCTCACACTTAGCCCCAAAGTGGGGTTGCGACAAAGAAATCGAAAGGCCTTTATAAAGCTTTCATGGTGAACTTGTCAAAGCTTCATAGCCTGCACTGGTATGTTGATAGTGGTTGTATGCAACACATGACAGATCAAAGGTCATGGTTCAAAACTTATCAAGGTAAAATCACAATGAAAGGAGCCACCCAAGTGAGTGGACATTCTTTAAAATTGCATTTTTGTATGTTTGAAAGATCACAAGGCAAGTATAATAGTTTGGATTGTCATAAAATTTTTTGGAATATTTTCCTTTAATTGCAAATTTTATATGCCCAAAGCTTCACACAAATCAAAAATGTTTTGCATGTTCAAAGCACTCAAACCTTGACAATGGACAATCCTTGTTTTTTTCAAACGTCCTTTTTTTCTACCAAATGTACACCATTCCTTTTAAAAATTAAAAAGGATTTTAACATTGATGATTAGAAGGGCAAAAGGACTCTTGAATTGATGAATTTTTTTTAATAACCCATTTGAACACATTTGGTTCAAAAGTTTTTTTGACCTTGAAAATTATGGATTTTGAAAGTGTGATTTTAACAAGAATTGTTCATATATATGTGATAAAGGGCATGGATGCATAATATATATGATATAAAATCAATTAGTAGTCAAAATGTATTTATATATAAAATGCAATGCTAAAAGGGGTATCCGAAATATAGAATTTTAAGTTATAAACCAACACATGAATAACACATGTCATGTGCAATCCTTGGAAAAGGACTTTTACCTTGGTGCCCCTAACTCCTTTGACCGTGATTTCATCCATCAATAGAACTAAAGATTAACCAATTAAGGGCATTGGTGGAATCAAGATGAGAATGAAAGGGAATGGAGACATTTTGGTATGAATACAAAAAGGTGACAACTATGAAATAAATGTGTTGACAGATGTGTTACATGTGTTGAATCTTGGTGGCAACCTATTATCATGCTACAGAGCAGCACAAAAGAACATCTTCACTTTGCACATGAAACATGGTTCCCAATTGACCCAAGAAGGAAATGTGGTCATGATTGGGGTGACCAGAAACAAGATGTATCAATTGGAGATAAAAGTTGTCACTAAGTATGATTTAGAAGTTGTGCATGCAAATGTTGCAAGATCGTTTGGTGTTGAGACAAAGAAGGAGAACACATAGACATTGTCTATGTGGCATAGACAACTAGAACATCTAAATCACACCATGATAAAAAAAAAATTATAACAATTGGAATGGTTGATGGCTTGATTATGAAAGGTAAAGAAAACGAATTTTGTGTTGGTTGTGCATATGGGAATAATCGTAGGAAGCAATTTCCATGGAGTGAACCTAGAAAAAGATCACAACTACCCAAGGACCTTGTGCACACTAACTTGTGTGGTCCAATGCAACAAACCAGCAAAGGTGGAGCTCACTATTTTGTATTGTTCGAGGATGGTGCTACTAAATTCAAAGTGATTGAATGCATTAAATCCAATACAAAGAGATGTGGTATTGGCATGTCTAAAGCAATTTATGGCATGGTTGAGGCATGAAATGGGGAACATGTTGAAAATTCTCCATAGTGATAGGGGGAGTGAATTCATTGGTGTTGAATTGAAGAGTTATCTTGAACAGTTGGAAGTAAAACAAGAACTCACAACCAACTATACACCAAAACAAAATGATGTTTGTAAGATAAACAAACAGACAATAGTGGAAGCTACAAGAAGTATGTTGCATGTAAACAATATCCACATGTGATTTTGGGGGGAAGGTTGTGAATATAGCAGTGTATGTATTCAATTGAACTAGGACAAGAACATTGGATAAAATGATACCTTTTGAAGCATGGTTCCAGATCAAGCCTTTAGTGGCCCACATAAAAGTCTTTGGATCAAATGCTTACTAGGTAAAAGCATGGTTAGGTGGTTCAAGTTTGACATTTTGAAAAGTCCACATCTTACACTAGCTACAATTCCTGCATTTAAAATAATTATCAAACTGTAAATCCTATATTTATCCCCTATGGTTTTGGTCACAAATATTAATAGGCCACCCTATAAATATCCTTAAACATGTGATTAATCAAGAAATTTAAAGAAAAGTGTAAAGACTTCAATGTGAAATGGAATACCAATTGTAAAAAATGCCGAAAATCACAATGAGTTAAATTTTTAAATATGAAAAAAAGTTATATTTGAGAAACTTCAATGCATCTTACAATTAAATTATTCATTTTATGGTGGCCTTTTTTGAAATTTTAATTTTGATGTTATTATGACATATTTTTGAGTCCACAATGTTCATTTTCCATGTGTGACAAATATAGTGTCATCATTTCAAAAGTCCACAATGACTCCATTCTTTTCTTAAACCTCATCCATAATTTTTAATAAGATTCTCACTAAAGTTTATTGCAACATGGATAATGAAAAAATTGAAAATTTTAATGTTTGATATGATTTTACATTTTAAGTTCATCTATAATCCAAAACAATTACAACTATGATAGTCCAAACAGTCCACCTAATTGTGCTTTCACCCTACTTTCATGTTGCCAAATAATTAAGACACAAGTTATTGCCCAAGAGTAAAAAGGGGATACTAATGGGTTATTCTAGCACAAGCAAAACATACATGTTATGGGATGTTGATGCCAAGAAGATTATGAGAGTCAAGATGTGTTGTTTGATGAGACCCCCATAGCAAATCTAGATTTAGCAATGATGGATCCAACATCAAATGGAGAAGGTCGAATAGTAAAAGGAATTATCCACCAAACAATTGATCTTGGTTAACAAATTGTAGGATCAAATATTGGATTTAAAGGGCATGCACAAGGAGTGGAAGTAGTGTTACAACCTGCACCTAATCAATCTCAAAATGAACTTGATAGTCCAATAGTGCCAAGTGATCCAAGAAGTGGGTCAAATGAAATATTGGGAGTACTAGATTTGGAACTAGAAACAATACTAATCGTACCAAATTGGTTGATGTTCCAAATTTGTGGTAGTAGGCGCACTAATTGAACTTGGTTCTAGATAGAGAAAACCACTTCCAAAGTATGGAAAGTGGATCTACCTTATTGAGTAGAACAATTATGTTTGTGCAAGAGTTTCAGTTAATATTCCTGATGAACTTAAATCATTTGAAGAAGCAATGGTGTCTCCAAAGAAGGGACATTGGATACACATGATGTAAAAGGAGTTTGATTCTTTGATGGAAAATGGAACTTGGGAGTATCAAGAGTTGCCAAAAGCAAGGAAAATAGTAAAGAACAAGTGAGTGTACAAATTGAAACTTGTAGCTAATGAAAACATGGATCATTACAAAGCTAGGTTGGTGGCTAAGGGGTTCACCCGAAAGGAAGGGGTGGACTTTAAGGAAACATTTAGCCTAGTTGTGAAATTTAAGTCAATAAGAATAATGCTTTCCATAGCAACTGCAAAGGTTATGAATATTACCTAGTTTGATGTTTCTACCACTTTTTTTTATGGTGAAATAAAGGAAGAAATTTACATGACACATCCATTAAGATTTGAAAACATTAAAGAAGCGAGGAAAGTTTGCAAATTGCATAAGGTGTTGTATGGGCTTTGATAGTTTTCCAAAATTTGGAATAGGAAGTTCAATTTTCACTAAATACAATGTTGTTGCCACCACTATTGATGGATGTGTGTACTATAGTACATCATACCTTTGCTCTATCGTAACCATTTTTGTGGATGATGGTATGGCATGCAGTGTCAAGGAGGATTCCATTGAACACATTTTGTCCTTCATGGGTGATGCTTTCAAATCACAATAGGGTATCCAGAAGTGTATGTTGAATTACATATCATTTGAATGAGAAAGGAACGTGTGATTCACATTGACCAAACTTGATACATTATTTCCAAGTTGAAGAAGTATGGGTATGAGAATTGTAATCCAGTGATTGTCCCTATTGGCCCTAATAGTGTATTTACTTTAAGCTTGCACATGGGAAATGGAAGCATAGAAAATCAATTTTTTCCCTTACAAAGAGATTGTTGGGAGCTTGCAATTTGCACACTTCTGACATTTCATTTGCAGTCACACATGAAACCAAATTCACCAAAAACCCACAAATGCAACATATTGCAACATTGAAACGCATCATGAAGTATTTGTAGCGCATTGCTTTGATGAGGATTACATATAGTGGTAGTAGTAGGAATCATGTTTGACACTCATAGTGTGATGCAAATTTTGCCATGGATTTGAATGATTGAAAGTCTCAATCTAGCTTTCTACTTATGCTCAATGGAGGACCTATGGCATGGGCTTCATGGAAGTAGGATTGAACTATGAGGAGCACCACAAAAGCTAGATATTTTGTCGCACATTTAGTAACCAATGAAATCACTCGAATGTGTAAATGTTGGGAAATCTTGGATATGGACAAATAACTCCAATTGAGTTGTGGATCAATAACCAAGTTGCAATTCGATTAGTGCAAAACCTAGAATTCCATCAATGTACCAAACACATCGACATCAAATACCACATCATTAGGGAGAAATATGAAAATGGTGAGATCACTATGGCCTACATCAGCATGGCAAACCTTCTGATATCTTGAAGAAAGTTTTACCTCGTGATTATTTTGAGTGTCTTCGCAATTTGATTGGGATGAACGTAGCAATCGATGTTTCTATGAATGGGAGTTTTGTTGTGAACGTGTCAACATCGATGCCCGTCATATGAATCATCCCACCATGTAAATAAACATGTGAACTCCTACCATGCAAATAATCAAAACAACTTGGACTAATTTGACAAATAATTTCCCATGTACCAAAATGTTGTTATTGCCAACTCTAAGTGATTCTTTTCTTCATACCTTAACATGCATTTATTATTAGCTCTGTGTGATTCATACACTCTTTTTTTCCTTTAGCCTACTACTGTTAGGTTAGCTTTCAAGCAAGAAAGCTTTGTGATTTCCTTTGCATTGGATATGCAATTTTGGTTTTACAATAGATTACTTACAAGTTAATGTACCAACTATTATTTATTAATATGAAGTCATGCATAAGTTACAAGTTAATGTTCTAGTTATTACTTATTAATATGAAAGTCATACACAAGTTTGTTTGGAAACAATTGATGCCTTTACATTATTGTAGTTCAAACCAAAAGGTATGAAGTATGAAACCTTGGAAAGGAATTGAATGCTAAAGAAAGAAAGGCCCAACTAACAAAATCACTTTGGACCAAAATCATTTGTATTCAACTTTCCGATTCATAAATTTGGATTACAAGCAACAAGTTGCATCACTAAATTAGAACATGGTTTCCAAAGTTAAAATGACAATAAGTTCCCCAATTGTCATTATTCCATATAAGATTTGTAATAATCAAGTTCCATTACCCAAATCTCAAGTTTGACCCTACATCCTTGTGTTAAGGTTTTTGTTCTAAACTCAAAATGAAATTCACCTTAAGTCACCCAATGTTTTTTTTCTCAATTTTATGATATCTGCCCAAGTGGTGATCATCCATAAATATATTTAGCCAAATTTGGCAACATTGAAAACATGAAAGTAGAAAATCTTAAGCACCTTATTAGATTGTAGGCAATTGTGGTGATTTTTGGCCTTCTCTATTTTCAGTTTTAGGCAAAAAAATTCCTCAAAAAATAGAGAATTTGTAATAGAATATTCTTTTACAGAAATATTTATCTCATTTTGGTGAAAATTCGCCCAAAAAATGAAAGCACTACTTAGGTGACCATAGGTATATCCTTAATTCCATAATGTGAGACAAAAAGTATGAAGACAAGATTTACAAGTCACAAGTTTTCTTCATCATATCACAAATTTAGCTATGTCACAAATTATGCAATTGCATAGTTCCAATTTCAAATGCCCTAGTATTATTACATCTTGATACATTAGTCATTTAATTCACGTCCAAACATGTGCATCCTATAACAAAACCTTGAGTTCATATCATTATTAAACAACTATTAATAAATTCCTTGTTAGACATCAAACATTGTGCACATTATTACACATTTTTGGTGAATTCAAATGTCAAACCAAAAATTTGTTTAAGACAATTAAAAACCAAAATAGCATAATCAACGTTAAAACAATAATCTAGTTTTAAATTAACCTTAATCCATGTTCAAATGACATTAATCAACCCTTGATCAACCTTAATTATGCTCCAATAACTTTGATGTAACCTTGCTCACATCTTATAAACCTAAACCAAATTCATTGGGAATCATCCAAATCCCTTATCTAATCATAAAAATAGCCAATTTTTGGTAGTTGGAGGAAAACTTCCATTCATGAACAATCATATTGAAAAATAGTAGGACAAAACTAAAAGAACTTTCTTGGGAATCACATTTCTTAAACTTTGCATAAAAGTTGAAACTAGTTAATTTGTTTTGCAGAAACTAAAGTTGAAGGTTCTTCTGAAACAAAAGAAACCACTAAACCAAAATTCATATAAGCTCCATATCACATATGACAAAGGCCTAGACTAAAAGTTTCCTACCTTGGAAAGTTTAGAACAAAATCATGCCCCTTGCACATATTTACTTTGGGTTTAGATTGCATTCAAACTTTAAAAGTTGAAGACAAGCCTTTATAAAAACTCTCATGCAAGATTTTTAGGTTTGGATTGAATCTTATAAATTTACCTCCATGGTGGGCAATCACAAAAGATGATTAGTAACATGATGTTCAAACATGCTCTACAACCAAAGGAGATCTAATAAGGAAAAACCAACAAATTGTTGCCATACTAAAGTTTGGAGTTCCTCCAAACTTTCAAGAGCTCAATATGGTATAAGAACATATTAAATAAATCACTTGGGAAAAGTTTGAGAGAGCAAAGTTTGAAAAAAAAGAAAAACAAATTATCCAAATAGTTTAAACTTTCCATGAAAAAGCTCAAATTTTTGGAATCAAGGACATAATATAATTCAAAACGCCTACCTTTCGCTTAAGAGATTCACTTGTAATATATCATATTACTATACATGTCATGTTATCATGCAATTTTGAATATGATATATATACAATGTTATCATACAAGTAACAAAACAACTTGAACATGCAAGTATATATTCACCATCCACTTGCCACCCCATCAATTTGGAAATAAGGCCCAAACAACCTAGATCAAATTGCTGGAAATTTTGTCAAGACCTTAGGTAACGATTGCACACCAGGCTCTCGAAGCTCTGTGGTTCCATAATGATGTATGTGGTTCATCGCATGGTTGATGAACATGGATACTTCATATCGTTGCTGCATGAACACAGGCATTTCCCCTTTTGCAGTTGACCTCTTCAAACTTCCAATGGAAGTAATGTCTCGTTCAGTTTTGAATTTGTAAAGACGAGCCTCCTCGCAATCCAGTGGAACCCATTCACCAACAATGGTTGGCCAAAGAGTTTTGTTGATGCCAGCATGCATGAATTGTCTGCGACCTTTTGCAATTTCCTCCATAATTTCTACATGGTAGAGAAAATTAAAATTTAAAGAACCTGGGCATTCATTTGGATTCACAAGAAAACCAGCAAATTGAGTATTTGAAGACTCCATAGTAGCTGCAATAGCACGACTATCTCCAGACGTGTCTATCATACCTAAATTTCCTTGAATTTGCATCCCAACACCCACTAGTGGTACTTGAACTTGCACATTAGCTTGACCTAACATTTGGTTTGCAATAGATCTTGAACCTGTGAGTGTTTCTGTCATCGAACTTTTGGTAAGGTCTATCGAAGTCACTGTTCCAGATAAAAGTCTTGCAGCTAGATTTTCCTCACAAGTGAGAGAGATTGTGATATTATCATGATAATACCCCAAATCCAAATCTTCATGATATTTAAGTTGACCCCCACCCAAATTGCATTTAGTCACTATTGTGGTGGTTATGCTGCGACTATCTCCCAACTTTTCAAACTTGAACTTAAGCCAAGGGGCAATTGTTGCACTTTTTATGCGACCATCTGGGTCAGCAAGTTCCTTTGTCAATCCTTTATGGAAAGTACCCCCACATTCCGGTATAACAATCACAGTCAAAGACCCATTCTTTTCTGAAACTATTGGTCCTCTTCCAGAAGGAGATTCAGAGAGCAATTGGAAAGCATTTCCTCCAAATGATTGTTGATCAACTTGCCCACCTAATTCCATTTGTTCACTTGAAGTGCCCCCTTGATTACTTACTGCACCTTCCATAGGTTCATGTGAGGTAGCCCCTTGATCATGGTCTCCACCATCCATAGGTTCATTTGAGCTACCACCTTGATCACTAGCTTTGCCTTCCATTGTTTCAGTTGAAACATCCTTTAGATGTTGCAACCATGAAGGCTTGGCATTTTCACTTTTAAGCCCCATCTTTTCAGCAAGCTCAAAAATAAGGGGAAACATTTCACCAGTTTGTTTGCTCATGTTATCCTCTCCATACATGCAAAGGCCTTTAGATCTGAATCCCCCCAACCCAACTCCAAATTTTTTTGATGACTCTTCTGGTGTCAAATTGCACATTGGCAATTTGTAGTTGATTGGGAGCTTTGGAACATTGATCCTCATTGGTACAAAACTTGTTTCCTTCCACAAGTCCAACCACATGTGTTCATTGATCTGTATCACCATCACCCCAAATTGTTCTGTGACCACAACCTTGGACCTTTGTAGGCCTACCCCTACAACTTTTGACATGTCTTCAACTTGTTCAAAAAGGAGTTCTATCGCATCAACCCCTTCAAAAGTTCCCTTTCTTCCCACAATAAGGATTGAATCATTTTCCAATTGTGGAAGCCCAATCTGGAAGCAATTTTCTAAGGTGTCACCTGCTTTAACCGTTGACAATTGCTTTTGTTGTTGGACATAATCATCACTCCCAAATGACTCACTAAGGGAAACTCTTCTGTACCAAGAACACAAGTCACATTCCCTTAGTAAACATTTATTTAACAATTGGACATATTATCAATAGAACCATGTTTCACTTTTACAAAAATACTAACTATGGCTCTTGATACCTACAATTTTCAAAGGAAACAAACACCTCAAAATTACTTTTATGCATCACACAATTGATTAAAGTTGTTTTGAATGATATTCTTTTGTCTTAAATGATTACGATACTCATATCTTGTCAATATCAAAGAAACATTTGTTTATCACAATTCACATTTTTTCACATTCCAATGAAAACATCATTGTGAATAGTAAGTGCACAAATTTAATCCACTTGCAAACTTACAAGTGAGAAATGTTTGGACTTTGAGATTCTATGGACAACCATGCAAGTGGTTACAGGTTTGATAGAATGTCACATTGGATTTACCCATGATAGCTAATGGGGTCACTAAGAAAATTGGTCATCAAAATTGTTGGAACAAAATTATTTCAGATTGAATTTGCAACAATATTGGAGTCCTCATTATGGTGGTTTTAAATGCACAATTTTGAAAACAAAGTAATGGATCTATGAGCTCCCAATCACGTATCGTCTCAATAAACATGCTGCCATTTTTCCACAGCCAGTTTGTGTTACAAAGTTGCCAGCTAAATATGTTACAAGAATTGAATATAGCATGGTGTTTTAATTTAAAAAATTTGCCACCATCTACTGTACCTGCACCTAAAAAATTGAAGCTTGAACCTCTAGGTGTTAAAATCTTAATTATGCACTTTGCACATAGATTATTCTTGGTAATTGAAGTATATTTAATTATGGGTGCAAATATGTTGGTTTCATCCGTTTAATCTTTATTGGTCCCATGATGTAACATAACTGTCACATTTTTCCATACACAACCCATCCAAGTATTTTCCATTCAATCATATCTATAAATAAGTCCCACAAATTCAAGGCCTTACTGGATTGTCATGACCCATTGTTAGAATTTGATTTCGTTGGACCCAAACAATACTTGGTATATAAAAGACTAACCTTGAACCAGATGGATTTTCATAGCTTGATATTTGTTGATGGTGATCATTTCCCTTTCCTGGGGGGCTGCAGGACTGATGACCATCCACTTCTACCTGTAGAGTAGCAAGAAGACACATTTCATCAACATTCATGTACTACCCTGCTGCTTCATCTACATCTTTCTTCTTCTTCACAACATCCATACAAACACTAAAACCATATCTTTTGCTTATGTACCCTGTACAAACGTGAAAATAAGAACTGACAGTGTGCATGCCAGTCTAAAACTGGCTAGCTCCCCTTGATACTGCCTCATTCTCTTGAAGTTTCCAATATGAAGGACTAACATGTTTCCTGCTACAATGCTTCAAACTCAAGATCTCACCATTT
>Ga0116227_10013898_pt1 | contig 12480 bp, 9 predicted proteins | sample S1TSphgellanicum_FD_89693 | JGI IMG/M metagenome (GOLD analysis project Ga0116227, IMG submission 89693) | Host-associated microbial communities from peat moss isolated from Minnesota, USA - S1T2_Fb - Sphagnum magellanicum MG | ecosystem: Host-associated > Plants > Peat moss > Unclassified... | reverse complement strand
TCACACTAAAATTAATGATGGCGCTGGAGATGGAGCTGGAGATGGAGCTATGCGCATTGCTCCTAGAGACAATTGACATTAGATTATTAAGCCCACCAAAAATGCAAGAAGGGGCAAAGGAAAGGTTGGAAACCCTATAATGGGGTTGGTAGGTTTGTTAAATAAGTTTGAAAAATAAAGGTTAAAAAAGGGACTTTTTAGAAAACTTGCCAAAAATGAAATTATTCGCAAGTGCTTGGCCAGCCCAAAGTTAGTGGATGAATTGCCCTCCATCAAAAATGGGATTGGTGCAATCATGGGGGGCTAGTTCAGTCAGGCTAAAACATTCCCCAAATAAGCACATGTCATGTCGACTTCCATGTGTGTTTATTTTGAAAATGCCCCTTTCCTTGGGCAATACCCAACATAATGCATTGCCAAAAAAATGATAACAAAAAGAAAAACATTTCAAAAAACAAAATCCTCCCCATTTTGCGAAGGAATAATTCTATTTGATAACATGTCATCAAAATACACTAGAAATATTTTACCAATGCTTCACAATCCCATATAAAAGCCAAAAAATTGAATGCCCTTCAAAAATAAAGTCAATTGAAGGTGAATAAAAAATCCCCCCAAAAAAATGCAACATTAAAAAACTAAGAGAAAATGGGCAATGCAAATGAAAGTCAACAACTAAAAATTAAAGGTTAATACATTTAGTTATAATATACAATTAATAACATTAACAACAACACAAGTAGGACTTGTCAAAGTCTCTAGACCCAATGGATCCCTTTAAAAGTTCATAAAACTCACTTTTGTCTCTAGAAATAACCTTCACCTTTGCTTTGTACAAAGTAGTTTTTGTTAGCATAAAAGTTTGGGCACATCTAAAACATGGCATTTTGTGCTTGTTTTATTGTCACTAGCTCATTTAGTCTTAATCACTATCTAATTGATTATGTTTGAAGGAAGGGAATTTTATAGAGATTGGGTTGATAAATTTCTTATCAGTTTAATTATAGTGAAGAACAATTTAATAAGGCAAAATATGAAATTCTTGAGTTTGTGGAGATTTTATGGAACAAGTGTGACTAAAAGTTCATGTTTGATGAAACATTTTGTTTCATTAAATTTCTTTTTCTACTTGGCCTACATTAATCAACCTTTGGCAAAAGGTGTTTTTTCATCTTAGACATCATAACTATTTGTGAATTTGGATTTGCAAAGCAAAATTGAGTGAAAAGTGATTGCAAAAGTACTTCAAGCTCAAGACTTTGGACATATTCAAGTAGGTATGGGGAAAAAAGGTGAAAGGCATGAATCAACTTAACATCTTTGATATTTGTAATTGCATGAAGAACCAGAGAGTTGGGCCTTTAGATATAGATTGATTTTCTTGTTTATTTATCATCATTTGTGGGTTTTCTAATTTCATTATATTATATTATATTATATTTTGTATGTTGTTAAATAAATGGACTCCTTGTTACACAAGTATTCATCAAACATAAGCAAACATAAATGAAAATCTTAAAATTCATAGCCTTTCAATATTTTTTATAAAAAAAAGAGTAAAATTTTCTCAACACTTCACCGTAAAAGTCCAATGCAACCTTCCCAAAAAAAATAAAATTGAATTGGACCTTACATTTTAAAAATGTCCCCCACAATGCTTTGTTGCATGGTGGGACATTCAAAAGCACTAGACGGGTGAAAGCACACTAAGCCCTTGAAAAATTGCAATTGCATGTATAATTTTTTTGCAATTAATTTTTTGATAACATATGAACATCACATTTTTATTTTATTTTATTTTCTTAAAATAATATTTTATTTTATTTATATTATGTTATTCAGGTATTCAAAAATATTCAAAAAATATTGAAAAATGTGAACATATGGAATATATTTGTGACAAAATAATACTTATCACAAAGTTTGAAAATTTGCATATATATTTGAAAAGTAGGGGTATGAGTGGAATTTTTGGGTGAATTTTTTGTGGTGAATTATCTTAATATACATGCATTAAATATAAGGCCATATAGAAGTTAAAACTATTGGTTGAAAATCCATTCAAAAAATGTAATTTTTTTGCATTTTTGAACAATAAAGGCATAATAAACTTTTTTTGGGGGAAAAAATGATTACCCTAAGAAAGAGTAGGAGATTTAACAAATGGACATTGCATTAATTTTTTCAGTTTTTTGTTTTGTTTTGTAATATGTGATGAACCACAAACATGAAACCTTATAGCTATCAAAAAAATACATGGTATATATTTTATGCACATTGAGTTTATTCAATTTTAACTATTGGATCAAGTTTAATTTTGATTCATAATTAACTTTGAACTCTAGAATGTTGTCGTGCACATTCTAAAATTTTATTTTTGTGTTTAGGGTTTCCAAAACATCTCATCAACATTTCAACTCACTACATATTATCATACTTATTATACATTTTTTTTTGGGGACAAATTTGTGGTTTACCCTTCATGCGTTTCCACCTGAAAAGGCTAAAATGTTTTGAAATGTGACCCAAAATAACACCCTTAGGTTCCTTTTTAGAATTCAGTTTAATCATTTCAAAAAATTCTGTTGGTTTTCATATCTTGAACATTAAAAATAATATATATTTGGAATGTTCCTCTTGTCTTTCAAAAAAAATCATCACAAGTTTTATTTTTATTTTTCTTTAAGTGTTTTTTTTTAGTTTTTCATTATTGCCAAGTGGTGATCATTAATAACAAGATTAACCACAATTTATAACAAAGTAGATCTCACAATAGATTTTTTTCAAAATCCTTTTATATTGTGGCAATTTATTAAAACACAATGTAAAAAATAGTAATCTAATAAAAAAATTCGAAATTTGGTAAAATAGTCATTGTTTTAAAATAATCCTTTGTTGATATTGTTGGGCCTTTTCTTTTCACAAATGGGAAAAATTTGTTGGAAAACATTTGTTTTTTTTAATTCAAAGAAAATAAAATTAAAAATATTTTATATCTTAATTGATAAACATACATTGACTAAAACCAAAATATGAATAAAAATGAATGAGATTTATGTTGATTTGAAAGATAGTAATCCACACAATCAACAAATATCAGAATCCTTGGCATATTTGTAATCTTGATGTGCTAAAACCAAAAAAAACATTTTAAGCCTATTCATAAATTGAAGCTCCCCCAAGTTTTTAATACATTAAAGTCATTGAAGTTGTTCAAATGCATTTGCCATTAAATGATCTTTGCAAATTGCATAACAAATTCACATTAACATTCCTATTGGAATAAAATTAATAATATTACACTTGGGGTGACTTTAGATGAAGGGCCAAGGTCTAGGGATTAATGAATTCAAACAATTTTATTGGTCAAAAGCTTTAAATTAGTCCCAAGGCCTTTAAACGAGGGTCCAAGACCAAAAATCAGGCTAGGGACCAAGGTATAATCCAATTCAACGATTCAATTTGTGTCAAATCAATCCAAATTGGTTCCTAGGAAATTGAACCATGGACCCTTGTCTAAAGAAAACCATAGTCAAAATTAATGTCCATCAACATTAGTAACAATTAAAAACATCATATCATATTTGAACATTAAATCCCTTGACGGAAATGATCAATCCAACAAATTTTATGACTTGTTTGGTGTTCATTATGTAATTTTAAGATTATATACAAAAAATATTAGTAGTTATTACACCCTAAGTTAAATTAATAATCATATTCTTCTTTAGCATATGAGGATACAAGTAATGAGGCTACAATTGCAATTGTAATTTAAATTTTGTAAAGTCATTGTGAAAAACATTTTTGGAAGCATTTTTCCAAGTATCATTGCAATTGCAATCATAATTTTTTAAAACATTAGAGAAACATGAAATTAGTGATACATGCAACACTAGCATGTTGCACAAATGTGGGCACTCAAGATTGAAGTAATTTTAATTTCTTGCAACAAAACCTTTCATATAAAGTTGTATGCCTTCATGTGCATAATTAAACATTTAGGTCCTCAATTTGATTTAATTTAGTTTGACATTTTTGAATAGCTTCACTAGTATTCCCCAAGGATATCATCAATTAAAACCTATTGGTTGGAGGGGTGGTCATGAAATTGATGGTGGACAATGTTTTGGAAACCACTTCTTAAAGAGAAGATTGGTTCTCTAGGCCTAAAACAAGAATAAGACATGCTATTTTTGGTTTCACATGATAGTTGATAATCAAAATTGACATTTTTTTGAGGTTCACTATTCATCATATGTATGACTTGTTTGAATCACTACTTCAAAGTTAATAAAGGCTAATTTTGATAACATTGGCCTTATTACAAGGAGATAGAAATGTGAGATCAAATTGAAATTTATGAAAATATACATGCAAAATTATTAGATGATGTTGATGAACACTTTAAGATTAATGGTTATTTCCAAACTGTTATTTGTAAGAGAATTCGTGTTTTTTTCGAAGAGTTGTCACATAAAAGGTCATAGAGTTGCATTAAGCATTTCTTTCCATTAGGTTGTTATGATCATAGTTACACACAACATGTTGTGATCATGTTGTAATCACAACCAGCTAATAGGAAGCCATTAAAATGGAGCCGTGTTTCTTCTTATATGAACAAACATTTTCCATTAAAAAATTACAACTAGTTGGTCCCTTTTGGGACCTAGAGTGGAGGTAGGCCTAATGCCCAATTTTATGAAAGGCATTCATGTTTTTCCCCTTTCAATTGTTGGGTTTTTTTAAAAAAAATTTTAACCAAGTAAATTGGATGTGCAATGCATGGTCATAAGAAGGAACAAAACAAAATTTTGTTTCAAAACCCTTTTAAATTGATGTTCAATAAATATAATAAACAATGCAAAGTGAGTGAAGGGCATCTCAACTCATATTTTTATGAAAAATAAGAATTCTATAAAATGATTCGAAAAGTGATGTGTGTTTTAATATTGTGGTCGGTTTTGGAAATTGAAACAACAATATCCAATTAACACTCATTGGAATTTGGATTGCCTATTTTTGATTTTATTAATTAGATGTGAGTACATTTCATATTAATACTTTAAAAATCTAAAGTTTGAAACAATCATGAGCAAATAAAAGTTCGAATGAATTTTTAAAATATCTATATACATTAAAGAAGGTTGTTTGCTTGTTTTGTTCCAATGGTTCATGAAACCAAGGTCATAATGACACAAGGAAAGCTATTAAATTTGTCATTCGGTTAGTCAATTGGGATTTTTGTAAGAAATGACATCTTTAAAATTCTAAAAATATAACTCAACTTAGGATTTGAACCTAGAAAAACGCCCAATTTGTGCATTGAGTGGAAAGGAGATTCGTAAAATCAATCAAAAGAATTGCACATAGTGTATACTAGATTACAATGATACATGTGTTAGTATTTCAATTTACAACAATGTTCACATTTTCTAAAAACCATGGCAACATAGGTTATATGTTCGAAGGTTGAAAATTGTTGACAGTTTTTAAATTTTTTCGACTTGTGATTGTAGATAGCATTACATACATTAATCCTCATGCAAAAGATTCACAATATGTATCATCACTTTGGATGATATGGTTGCACCTTGGGATTTGTGCCCTATAATTGCATAACCTAACATTAAAGGAAATCATAGTTATTGAATTCCTTTTATTGTCAATGTAATTAATGATTGTCACAATAATTCAAGGGCTATGAAAGGAAAGTAACAAGAAAAAATAATTTATTGTGAAGGTGCTTGTGGCCACATGGATGTGAAAGGAAGGCATCAAGAAAAAAAAAATTATTGTGAAGGTGTTTGTGGCCACATGGATGTGAAAGGAAGGCATCAAGCAAAAAAATTTTATTGTGAAGGTGCTTGTGGCCACATGCTGTGAAAGGAAGGCATCAAGCAAAAAAATAATTTATTGTGAAGGTGCTTATGGCCACAAGGCTGTGAAAGGAAGGCATTAAGAAAAAAAAAAATTATTGTGAAGGTGCTTGTGGCCACATGGCGCTCTAAAATTTTAGATTGCATTTTGAACCCTTAAGCCTACCTCCATTAACATGGCCAAAAATCTATAAGTAATTAATGTTAAAAAATGAAATATGTATGGAAAATTTTAAATAACTTAAAAAGAACATATGTTATTTATAAAAATGATAAATGTGTCCTTTTACTTTTACTTGCTCACAATTCACAAAACTTTGCTTTTGGTCAATGTTTGACCAATAAAGTTAAGAAGTGGCTTGGGCATAACTAGATGAAACAAATGTAATGGAAAGTTGTTGTTGAGGTGAAATTTGTGATCTCCACCCTTCAAATAATCTAGTTGGGATATGGTTTTATCCACTACCTCCACTAGACATTAATGGTAGATAAATATTTTATTTCCTTATAATTCTTACATTTTTTAATTCATTGTTATTGTAAGATTTTCAAATTCACATGTTAAATTGTTAGTTCATGTTTTAAAACCTTTTGATTTTATTTTGGTTGTGTGTATTAAATTTTGAATTGCACCTTAAAGCTATAAATTTTATTATTTGTTCTTTTTTTCAATTGTATGTATTAGTTTTTTGATCACACATCATAATTAAATTTGTATCCAATATCTATTTTTAGTCAAATTTAGTTTTGTGAAGTAGGTGGATTGGTGATCATCCATAGGAAGACTTATTCAAATATGACTGTAGGTCAAAAAACAAAGTTAAATGTTTTTAAAATTGAACTATCTATCACTAATAGGATTTTATTTTTTAAATAACTATGTTTACAACAAGATTCATAGTCATATTGGATTAAATGACTATGGTCATTAAAGTCACACCGAATAGCTTGCTTAAACAACTCAACATAACATGGTGTCAAGTCATGTCCAAAACAACTATGTGTGGATTTACACTTAAAATAAAAATATTTAGTCATTTTCTAATCATTCAGGACACATGTAGTCATGTTACATTCATTTAAGACCAAGTTTGGAATATCATTAAAGATAATTGAACCCTCATCTCCATGGCCACAAACCAATTCTTTAACAACTTCAACTTGTGATATATTATGTCATTGCATAAATATAAACATGTATATTTTTAATCTTATGCACTATCATATCATTATTTAATCATGTAAATTCATAATGAAACTAATTTAAAATTTTAATACCATAATTATAATTTATTTAAATAAAAATTAATTTGGTAGTTAAATTTAATTTTTAAAAATTCTGATTTCAAGTATAAATTAAATATGTATTTTACTTTTTAGCTCAATTTAATATTTCATATTAAAAAAAATTTATTTGGTTCATACATTCGGATTAATTTAATAATTTAATTAAATTTATTAATTTATCAATCATAAATTAAAATTAAAATTAAGATTCTGAATTAAATTTAATCCATATTTTTAGTTCCATACTTCTATAAAAATTATAATTTTCAAAATTTTATATGTAAATATGTTACATCAATTTAGAATATTTATTTCAAATTTTTCATCTTAAATTTTTAAATTATAAACCTACACATAAATATCATATGATTTAATTTTTAAAAATAAATTCAATTATCAATAAACCTTTATACAAGTATGCATGTCATTTGTAAAAATAACAAACTAAAATATTATTTTTTGTATAAATCCCGAAAAAAATGATTCCACTTGAACTTCACATACACATGTGTTTTCATGTAATGCGTACATGGCCATCACAATGACCTATAAAAAACTTTATGAATGTACATGTTAAATTATATTTTATGATGTATAATGTTAATTATTATCTATATTTTCAATATAACTCACAATATACAACTACCTAGGTTATGATTATAATTATATTAATTATATTACATATTTACACCATATTGTAAAATTACACATGTTAAATGTAAAGTGATGGACATTAATTTTTCACATCATATCTCAAATAATATTACAATTTGTTTAATAGGTGGTTGCATAAGACACCAAATCCTTCTAATATCATTTGTCATATCATGATGTCGTGTGTTATATCATGTCATAATTTTGTTATTGGTTAGTCATTTTAACAACTTTACATTTTGAACTTGAATGTATATAAAATTGAATACATGCTCACATTATGCCAAACATTTATTCCATTAATTCATTAGTTGTGATAACCATTAGATTGCAACTACACATGTTGGCACATAAGCTAAATAGTTGCAAATATGATTCATAGTTGTTTTTTTCATTGTTAATGATCATTAATTGTTTAAGAAGTGATTACAAAGGACATGAATTCTTTTAATGTATTATCAACATCTAATAACCTATATGTTGTAAATGTGACAATTTCAATTTTACTTCTCCCCCAAATATGGTGAATTTGAGGGATTACTTTCCAATAGAATCCTTTGTTCAATTGCAACCCCATTTTTTTTTGGTTGCCAAGGAGCAATTCTTTTCCAAAAAAATGCTTTAATCAAATATGTTAACCATCTAAACAATAATATTTTTGATCAGATTATACTATTTTTTTCATCATACGTTTTAAAATAATTAAATTCAAATTTTCTCTAATGTTTTAAATTTCCTATCACATATTATAATTTTTATTTTATATTATATTATTTCTAGATGCATCAATAATGTTTTGGTAATAATTTAATAATTATAAATTTTCATCGTTTTTTTTCAACATTGTGTATTGGAAATGTTATCATTTTATTTTCAATTGCATTCCATAATTTTTTTTAGTTTTCATTTTTCTTTCATCTATCAATTATTTGTTCACATGTCCACATTATATTTACCTCAATCTTTTTTTTGTCTTGTGTATCAAGGTTTCAATGACATCTGCAAAAAAAAAGGGGGGGTTCATACATTATATATATATATATATATATATATATAATTAATCAATATTAATATTAATATTATTATTTCCTTTTTGATCACATATCTTAAGTTTTTTGTCACATGAAAAAAAATTTATATAATTTTTTTTGGGTACAACGTAAGATTATAGTTTTTCCAATGGCAATGTGGACATTATAATCACAATTATTTTCACTTTTATGTTTTGCTTACATTTATTATATATTTTTTATCAAACATGATAGTTATATTTATCTACATTTTTACTTTTTTGGTCATAGTATTGATTTCTTGATCACAAATTCAATTTTCTTTTCTTTAAAATAGTTTAGTTGCATGAATTTATTTTTATTTTTATTTATTGTCACGTGTACTTTTTTTTTGCTCATTATCCAAATGTTAGATTAGATTAGATTTAATTGATTAAAGTCAAAATCATGAATTTTATCATTATGTTTTCAATCACATGCATTGACTATTTGGTCATTTGTTAAAATTTTATTTTTGGTCACATGTATCAAGCTTTTTGTCACACATAATTTTTTTTTATGTTTTTAAATTTTCCTTTCTATTGTATATATTAACATTTTCTTTTACATTTTTTCATTCAGGCGTGTATATCATATTTTTGGTTGTGTATGAATTTGCTTTTCATTTAATTTTCAATTGCATGTTTCAACTTTTCAGCCCCATATTAAAACAATTTATATGTGCAAATTTACATACGATACTTTGCATTTAGTTTTCAATGATTCTTTATTAGTGATATGTAATCAAGAAAACAAAATCCCAGCAGCTAATGGAACAAGGCATTAAACCCATTGTTTTTTATCCATTTGGAAGGTGGGTGGCTTGTTTTGTTGAGAGAGTGGAATGCATATTTTTTAAAGTAGGCATGAAAACTCTCCCCTCTTACATGTCATCAGGAACCTTTATTTAGGTTCAAGAGAACCTTCACCTCATACTTTCCTATGGGTAAAGCCAATGAGTTTGGGGAGATTCCGAAAATCCAAAGCTGTACTCAGGTATCATCTTGTCCTAGTCCCTTTTATTTTGGGAATGCGCCACCTTGGGGCTTTGCCCTGCACAAGAACATGCAAGATGCAAACCATTCATGGCACAATTAGTTTTGGGCGAACTGCACATACATTGATACCATGATAAAACCCACCTCAACAAAATTTAGTTGCTTTTCAACATTACAGATATCTTGTCCTTATTAGACTCAGGTTGTCTAAGTCCGAATAAATACCTTTACCCGAGGTAAGAATAGTCTCTAAAGCTACAAGTACACCTGGTGTAAAAGGAGCCCTAGTGATATGTAGCTTAACACACTACTAAAGTGTAGGTAGTTAAGCCTATCACATCCAAGATGGGTAGGTATTACTAGATGCTACTATTCATTCATACATGTTTGTGGCACCTAGCAATAATAGCCAAGCTATGTCATAGATGCTAGGGTTTTGGAACTGGTTTGGGTGTCCTGTTTATGCACTATTTCAGGACTTTTCCTTCGGTGGGACAGGCCAGCCAGCTGCTGGTTCCGCATTTGGTGAGGTCACGTTCGCACTTTTAATCTGAATCTATTGTGGAGAACACTCTTGCGATGTGAATTTGCGGTGGGGATGATCAATTACGCTCTGGAATTAGGCCTTGGTGGAATTGATTACGAGGTAACAGAACAGCACGCTATTGTAATGCAAATCGACAGGGGAGAACACACTTGAAATGTGAATCAACGGTCACCAAAAACCAGTCCCGCTCTGGAAAAAGCCCTAGTACAAGCCGTCACCACGACCGCGCTTGCAGAACTGTGGCAGGTGTGGCAGTAATGTCAATCAACATTGAAGAACATGCTTCAGATGTTAATGAATGACAAAGAACAGGCTCGCAATGTGAATCAACGACAGTGGGAAAACCGGTTAAAGCATCCCCACCCCAAAACTGTAAACAACTCCTTTATCTTAAAATAGAATAGTGTTTAATGATCACTGTCCCCACCCACAAACGTCATAAAAGTCCCTTTAAAAACAGTCAAAGACCATTTATATCTTTCCATCTGGGCAAGTAATACTCAGTGTCCAAATCCATAGTCGAAAAAAGATTTTAAAGTGGTTAAAATGACCACCGCAAAATGGACATCAACAGAGGAGCGCAGCAGGACTGACGCTATCCTGCTGCAAGATTTAATGAAAAGGTGTGTTTGCGGGTGTGGGGGGGGAGATGTCCTTATGCAGCGCTGGTAGAACCCATTATCACCTAACAGAACGACGGCACGCCCTACTCGTTCCATCCACCCGTTCCATGTATAAAATATAATCATCATTTTGATGCAATACGTACATGTCGTCGTCACCTTGAGCGTCAACAGCGTGTTTACCATAAAGTCTGGATGCATCTTTAGCAGCAAACTATTGGGAAGATCATCGATCGATCATCAACGCCCTTGGGTTTTGTTTGTTTGTTTGATTCTTTTCTTTTTCTTTGGTGTAGGGTTGCATTGTAGGCTTTAGCTATCAAAAGAGTCTTTTCTTTTGGCCTTTTAAGCTCTGCTCATTAAACTCTCATTATAGTTAACTTGGTGTGGGTAAAATCGTGAACGACTAGTTTGTCTACTAATGTCCAGAAAGCTGCCATTCAATGAGATAAAATGCCATGCCAGTAAGTACTACTGCACCTTATGACACTGAAGAAAAGTTTCCCAAAACGGTTAATTTGGACCAAGCTTATTTTCTTTTCTCAATCTAATTCATTCGTTTTCCAAGCTTCTAGTTTTCTCAATCCGATTCTTCAATGTATTTTTTCTACTTCCTAATTGAGCTTGCGGCAAAGTTCGGCAATTCTTATAGTATAGTTTTGAAATGATCAGCTAGTGCAGTGATCTGTTGAACTGGATTGATTTTCACTGGTTTTTTTGCAGGTGCATGTCCTGTGGGTCCTCCTCCTCCACCTCCCTGCATAGCTTCAGATTGTGTCTGGCATACTTGTGTGGTATTCTCGACTACAGCGACTAGACCCTTGTTGGAACTGATCTAGTGCACTTGTTGGTCTGACAGGTTTTCCTATTCATGGTATTCGTCATGCTCGATATGATCTGCTTGCATATTGCGGGGAAAGCAGAAAGATTTCGCGCTCTAGGCTATGGCATACAAACATGCATGAGTATTCAAGAAAACAAATGAAGCGACTTGGAAGTGCGAGAGACTTAATTGCTCATCCGCCGGGGTTGCAATGGAAATCGTTGTTAAGCCTGTGATGACGATTCCAGTTTTGCAGAGGAGTAGCTGTTGGTCATCAGCATCCGTTTCTTCGTCACCGCCTCTTCTGCTTCTTCCATCCCTATCTGGTCTGCAGTATTCCTCTTCTTCTTCTTCCTGTAGTTGTTGGACTAAGAATCTTCCAACGGTCAACTGCTACAGCACGAAGATTGCGACAAAGCACCTCTCATCACCAGTAATAGATTGCCGATATTATTGTAAGCGGCAGAATTCTTCGACTGCGGTTGTCATGGCTGTTGCTTCTCCTTCGTCGTCTTCTTCTTCTACGCCTGCCCAACAAGCAGTAGAAGAAGAAGAAAAAGAAACTCTTGCTTCCAATGTAAGCTTCTTCCTAAAACTCTGGTGTTTTGAAGCTCCCGATG
>Ga0116227_10013897_pt1 | contig 12481 bp, 4 predicted proteins | sample S1TSphgellanicum_FD_89693 | JGI IMG/M metagenome (GOLD analysis project Ga0116227, IMG submission 89693) | Host-associated microbial communities from peat moss isolated from Minnesota, USA - S1T2_Fb - Sphagnum magellanicum MG | ecosystem: Host-associated > Plants > Peat moss > Unclassified... | reverse complement strand
CTAAGAGGAGGGGCCTTACCCTATACTTAAGTAATTTTTAGTTTTTACAGCATGTAAAGACTTGCAATAAAACTAAATTTTGCCAAGTTGGGAATTGGGATCAAGTTTTCTTTGTTATAAGTTTTTTTTAATTATTTTTTTAAAAATTATTTATAAATTTGTGATATCGAAATTTGGCGAAAATTTCGAAAATACTAGGAAAAGACCTTACACTGGGGAAACAAAAAAAATTCCCTATTTACACTAGAACTTGGGATCCCTTTTGTTTCCCTGGTTACCTTTCCCACGGAACGGACCTCTTCACCTATCTCCCCCCCTTCAACACAACAACCTTCATTAAACCAATGAATGAAGAGGAAGAAAAGGCCCCTTTGGAAGACTCACACATCCACCAGAACCGTCTTGCCCAGGAGAGGCACGCTCCTAGTTTAAAATAAATAAATTTGGTTTAAAAAAACCGAAGGACTCCACAGTGTCCAAAGGTCACGGGTACCCACTAGTGACACTATATTGATGGTGGGAGGTGGTGGTGTGCCATTACCTTGTATCTCCAAGCTTCAAAAATTCATTAGTTTCATTAGGCTCAATAGCTTGACTTCATCACCAAACTAATAAGGGACCTAACACATTTCACCCTTTGAATGAACAAGAACATTGATGGTTGAACATGGTTTTATGATTAGATTGCATTTGCAATGGATGAAATGTGTCTCAAAACCAAACATGACTTGACATGAAATCATGGCATGCCATGATTTGTAATCAAGATCCACAATTTTCACATTAATTAGTTTACATAAATAAATAAATATTTTTTTAATGCATATTTTAAATTTTCTTTTGAAAATTCACATAGTTTCACATGATGTTGCATTTGCAGATCATTCATATCTTTGGTGTCCTAGAAAGATGCATTATAAATGTGAGAGAAACCAATTAATTCTAAGGCAAAATAATTTAAAATAATAAAAAACAACCAAAAATAGCCTATAACAAAATAATTTAAAATACCCAAGAATAACCTAGAATAATCAAGAATAACCAACAATAAAATAACTAATAATATTTTACAATATAATAACTTAGAATAACCAATGATAACCTATGATAAAATAACCAACAATAGTATGATATAATAACCAATAATAACCTATAATAAAATATTTTAAAATAACCAACAATATCCTATGATAGAATATCCAACAATAACAAATGTTAAAATAATTTAAAATAGGCAACAATAGACTACAATATAATAACCAACAATAACCAATGAAAAAATAACCTATAATAGCCAACAATAGCTTATGGTGAAATAGTTTAAAATAACCAACAATAACTTATGATATAACCAAGAGTCTATGATAATATAGCCTAAAATATGCAATAATAATTTATGGTAATATTACTTAAAATAATTTTAAAATAACCTACAATAAAATAACCAATAATAACTTATGGTACTATAGCCTAAACTAACCTACAATAGCCTATGGTAATATAACCTAAAATAATCAACAATAACATATGGTGAAACAACGTAGAATAACCAACAATGGTGTATGATATAATAGTTTAAAATAACATATGGTAGAATTGCCTAAAATTGCCTATGGCAAAATAGTGTTGAATAGCCAACAATGGTTTACAATAAAATAACCACCCATACCCTATCGTAATATAACCTATAAAACCAATAATAGCATATGGCAAAATAACATAGAATAACCAACAATGGTGTAAATAGCCTATGGTAGAATTGTTAAGAATTGGTTATGGTAAAATTGTGTAAAATAATTAACAAAATTTTACGATAAAATAATTTAAAATAGTCTATGGTACAATAGCCAATAATTGCTAAAAATAGCTTAAGGTAAAAAAAATGTGTATAATAATATGTGATAACAAAAAAATTTCATTCATTTAAATTGTGGTTCAATGGTTAATGACTTGTTCTTTAAATATGTAGGTGAAAGGAGGTGAAAAATTCCAACCTTCACACTTGCACCCTAGGTTGGTGGGCAAAGTGTATAGGTGGGCTAGTTCATAGCTTAGGCTAAGTAACTTATTAAAGGTTTCTAAGTGTGTAGTCTAGGTTCGTAATTAACTATTGATGATTAATTATTAGTGAAATCATTTGTCCGTAACAATTGGTCCCCATTTACTAAGGGTTGCTCATTTTCACCATGATAAATTTGCTCAATTTCACTCAAAATCTAGTGAAACAAGTGAACTTGGATGCATATTAGTGTAATGCCATCACATCCCTCTTTATAAAACCCTTAGTATTTCATTAGTAAGTCCAACATACATGGTTATAGATGTCCTCTCTATGTTTCATTTTCCTACTTCACCTTTGGCTTTACCTTTGGCCACTTATTTTGTTGCCATGCTAGCTTTCCTTGTTCTCCCATATTGACTCCCCTTCCTTGAGCCTTAAACTCCAATCCCCCCCCCTTTAGGTGTAATGCCCCAATTTTCGAACCCCATTGATCTCCCAAATTATCATCTAGACATTATTCAAGCCCTATTTTTGAGCTTGTTAATCTAGAAAGCTTAAGTTTTATGCCCTACCCACATGCCCAACTCCACCTAACATATCTTTGGCACAATGAATACCACATCCATCAACCATCAATAGATGCCTCCAATAGTACATGGCATATGCTCATTTTTCATCAATATTTTTATCTAAACTTATGGTAATTGCAAATTTTAATTACATATATGATTGTATATTCGTCATACTATAATCACATATGTGGCTATTGGCACTTGCAACTATGGTGACATATAGGACTAGTATGATTGTGGTGGCAAAATGAATTGATTTGGCCACTAATCACACACTAATAATGTTCATCGGGTTGGAATGGACAAGATGTTTTTACTAGAAAGAATGAAACTAAAAAAATTATTCATATTATAGTTATTTAGAAAATGTCTCCAAATTGGAACAACTAAAGACAAAATGAGAAGCTTGGGAGAAAATGACATGAAGAAAAAAACAATGAACTAAACAACTTTTTTCCTATATTGATTCCTTGTGGGGTTTCACTTCCAATTTTGAATTTGCATAACATGAATCTTGATTGTTGCTCTTATTTTTTTATTGAATCAAACCTTGTTAAAATAAGAGTTGCAAATTTTATGAACTAATAAGTTGAAATCATGGTGAAGTATACTTGAAAAAGGTTGTAGTTCCAAAATAAAGTTAAAATATGGGATAGTTTCTAACATAAACACAAGAATATATATTCAACATAATTTATCTAAGTTTTATTATGAGACCATTGGGCCCTCCATTGAGTTTATGGTAAGTTGAATGCAAAATATGAGAAACTTTAAAATACAATAAAATAATTAACATGTTTGAAATTGACTTGTCAATATGGTGTTCAAACATACTTTTTCAATATAAAAGTTAATGAAGTATATACATTTATATATATATATACACATATTAATTTTGGATTAAAAAACCATTGTATATTCAAGCACATCATCAAAAAAATTGTACTTTATCTTTGTTAGAAGTACATACTTGAAACATATTTTTCCAAAGTGGAATTTGAAAATTAATGCACAATAATGAAGAGGTATTTTATTTTTTATCATTCAAGTAAAAATTTGAATTTATAATATTTTATGATGGATTTTGTTGCTACTTTTTTTTGGTCTAACAAGTAGATTAAACCAAGGACATTTAACTGTATATTTTAACTTGTCAATACTCAATATCCAGTTTCATGACACAATATTCAAATTTTAGCACTTTGAAAATACATTCAAATTGAGGATGAATTTTTGAAACAAGGGCAAGAAGGTCAAATGATGGCCCAAAGACAATGAAATTACAAATAACTCTACTTTATTATTTCTTTTTCACAAAAAGAAATAATCATCAACAAGAAAACAAGCCCAACTCATTGCATAATGACTCCCTTTTATGGCAAGTTGAAAGCAATGTTATATGGTTCTTAGGTTTTAAAAAGAATCATTGAGTTTGGGTTTAACCACTTTCATAATAAGGGAGAACATTTGTCAATTTTGGGCCTCTTTAAAAAAATTAATTATTACATTCACTACTCTCGAAGTTTATTGAATGTTGGTAAAATTTGTTGATTTTGGGTTCAAGGTTGATTTCAATTTTTAGGGTTTTATAGCCAAAAGATGAAAATTTTGAAATTTTAAAATCCATCATTGAATGTTTTTATTTGGCTCCAAAATAATTTTCCCTCCTCCCTTCCCTTGGGTAAATTCACACTTATGGTGACTTCAAGTAAAGTCTTCACCAATGGGTATTTGACTTTTCTCATAAAAGTTGGGTTTGGGTTTTAGATTTTTTTTCCCTAAAAGAATCACTTGGATTCGATTATTTGATTTTCAATTTATTTAAAGAACTAGCTAGGTCCAATTTTTGGAAACTCATCAATGGGTGGCTATGACGTGGGGGTGGGGGTTTGAATAGGATATTAATATGGTTTAAAGCCCATGTTTTTAATAGAAACATGGGTGGGTATAGCCGGGTTCTTTAAACAATGTATAACCAAGTTTTTAAACAATACAATCAAGGCCCAATTCTTTAAATTCATGATACTCGGGTGGGTACATGCTAGTTTTCTAACATGCTATTTAAATGATTAGAACCCCTTGAAAAACAACATTTATACCAAAAAAAAAGGTTTATGTTTGTAGTTTATAAATAATTGTTTGCTTTTACAAGACAAGAGGCAAAGCACATTTATATGTTTCATGTTTTCAAGTCCTTAATTACAATCTACCAAAGTTTCAAAGCCTAACCAAACCAAATGAATCATACATAACATTTTTCATGTCATGTTTGGTGCCTAGGTTCTAAGCAAATTTTCCATCATTCTATCTTCCATTTAATCTTTAGACTTTAGACTTCGCACATTAGACACCCCTAAAAACTACCTAGACACATATAAATACAATCAATGGACACAACCATAAACACTACGGACACACACACACCTTCTAGATTTTCAAAGACACAAACTGAAGTTCAAATACACACACACACACACACACATTGGATTTTCAAAGACACAAACTCAAACTCAAACCTAAACACACACATAAACATATTAAACACAAACAAAAAGATAAACATAAATGGACATAGACACTAGAATGTAGACATTAGACACACATAAACTTAATGTGATACAAACACAAACACATTCGCATAGATAGATAAACACAAAAAAATACAGAGACACATTTTAACGCATGGGACAAATACATGAATCAAACAAACACAAAACCATGTTTTCACATAATCTAAACTCAAATACATGTAGACAAATCCATACAAACACACATGGAGTCACACAAACATGGACTTTGATTGAAATTAACACAAAAGGCATGAATAGATATTCACAAAGACACAAATAACAAAAAAAGATTGATAATGAATAAAACAACAAACTCATTAACAACAACATCAAGACCACATTTAATGAAAACAAACATGTATATTCAAAGTAAAAGACTTTGATGGTGTGGAATTAAAAAAGAGTTGCCTATAACTAACCACCTTGACAATTTTTTCATGTCATCATTTTCAACTTAACATTTAGCACCACCACACATGAAAAATGGGAGATTAAACAAATTTTAACAAGTTTGAAAAATCTTCACCTTTGACTTCATCTTCAAATTCTACCTTTAGTTTTGCCATCAATTCTAATTCCATTTCACAAGCTAATGCAAAGTTAGTGGGTTTCAAACAACCAACCCATGGATTATGTGGCTAATGTTTGAGTTTGTCCACGTTGTTAGTTTGGAAACATCAACAAAATGCAATCAAAACCTTAACAACAAAAAAAGTACATTCAATCTTGATTTCGCTAGTTGGGATGCTAAAAATGTGCCATGTTATTAATGCAATAATTGGAAACTTATTTTGCTTTTTGTGCCACCAAAACAAGGTGCACTTATAATTTTCTACATCAATAGGATACCTATATATGGTAGCCAATAAGTTCTTGTGGAATCAAATCCTTGTATGTATATGCATTTGTTGTTGTGGTGAGAAATGGATTTCAAAATTCACTTGATCTTTAATTTCTACACCACTAGTAGGGATCAATAATTTGGCAACTTCTATTAGTAAACGTAGGACTAGTTCTTCATCATATTCAATAACAAAAACAAAAACATTTTCTCAACCTAAATACATGGTGACCAACTACATGTTTTTAAAGCTTGGATCAAGCATCAAAATTGACATATTAGGGCTTCACATCCTATCAAATACATGCAAAAAGGAAATAAAAGGAAGAAAAACCTATAGGATTTGTTGTTTCATTCAAACCACAAATTCTTTGAACTTGTGGTCAAAAAAATCCTCCTTTGTTAGACTATTAGGAATAATTTGAAATGCCAATGACTCTCAAACATCTCAACAAGTTGAAATGATAATTTGCAAGGCATTGGAAAGCAACCAATGTCCACAACCTTTCATCACACACCCACTAACAATTGCGGACAAAACTTGTACCATACTTCGCATATAGACCAAATTTGCAAAAATGGTACCTACATGAAACTATAATGCCACAGATTATTGGTTATAATATACTGCAATGGCATTATGAAAAGTTAGCACGTCTTAGAACAACAAAACTCAATTAGCAAATCTATGATTGAAACCACAAGAACAAAAAAAAGCATTGGACCCTTAAACCTTACATTAAATGATTTCCAAATTAAAAAACAAAAAACAAAAAATGATTAAAAAATGTACCTTGTTTTCACAACTGTGGAGCTTTCTGGGCTTCAATTTAGATTCAATGCAAGTTTTCTCCCATGCTTACCTACCCAAGTATTAAACTTCTTCAACCTTGTAACACATTTTTGAATGATAAATTGAATGGCTTTTATAGAAGCAAAAGACAATCTAGTATCCACCTTTTCATCTATAGTGGCATATTGATAAACTTTTGAAAGGGTGTGCCCCAAATAGGAACCATCAAATGGCTTCAACAATGCCAAAAAATAACATGATACAATAGAAGTGAGGGCACTTACACATGTTTGCAAGATAGACCCTTCATCCTCGATGTAGGCAAAAAATTTCAAAGTCAAAGAAATTTTATTTAATAGCTCTCGTAGTTTAGGAAACATAGTTACACCACTAGTTTTTGTCACCTCAAACAATCCAATTGTCACATGTTTTGCTTCCTAGTCACTTGAGATGAAATTGACAACAATGGAAAAGACATCATGCACCCCATTAAACGTCCTTAGGTCAAAGGTATAAATGGTTAATAAGCAATCAACGAATGTAATAACCACATATGTAATCTGGTTTTTTCAACCAAATTTGGCAAATTTTACTCAACAAATGCATTCTTAGATGGGAAGATAACTTGTGGACACAACTTGTATGCATTACCTACAAAATGTGGCTGTAGTTCACTAGACCAATGAATTCCTTGCATCCTCACTAGGTCCTGTTTGTTGGGACTACTGAATTCACTCAAAATCCATTGAAATCACTTGACATGTAGGGACACCTTTTATTACATAATGATGCCATCCTTTGCAACCAAATGGACTCAACAATCTTCATAAGCAACAAGCCCTTAACCACAAATAACATGAAATCCTCCACAAAACGCACTTGTGTCAAATCATCTTTCTTAAACTTAGAGCTAGTGGATGGAGAAACATTTTCCCTTTTTTTTAACATGGGTTCATGATCAAGTGGGAATTTCAATTGCTACATTTTTTTAAAACATTTTCAATAAGGTAAAATGATTAAATTCAACATGTTTTTTCCTCATTGTTATTCCATTAAATTTATGGTAAGCAATAAGACCTTTTCTACATCTGGTGTGCACAGCCAAAATTTGAGGTAGAATTGGGTGCAGTCATAATAACATGTACCATTACCAAATGTAATGCTCGCTTTCAAATAATAAAAGGACTTGTAAATGGATTTGAATTTTTTTAAATGATTTTTAAACCAATTTTTAAACATAAACCTTAATAAAGTAGTATGAATTTTCTTTTTAAAAAATTTAGAGATTTTTTCGAATATTTTTTCAAAAATATTCTAGGAATATTTCCCAGAAAGTAGTCACAAAAGGAATCAAAAGGAAGTGGATGTGGCTTGTGTTATCTTGTTTGCACTCACTTGTAATATTATGATGCATGAGCTAATTTTGAAAAAGGTCCATAGGTTGGTTATTGTTCACCTTAAGAAAAGCCCAAACGGGTGAATTGCGATAATGTGGCTTCCATGCTACTTTTTGTTTCCATAAGCCTTCCAAATGCATTACAACAACAATTTGTTCATCAACAACAATGAAATTTATATTTCCCAAACCTTCACTTTCATGTAAGGGTTGTAAATTATCAACATTGGGGTTGTTATCATATCCTACACATGCTAAAAGGATGTTGTTAATGCTAAAACTTAGAAATTTGGAATTGAAAAACAAGCCATCACCCCCAACCTTCAACAAAATTGGCAACAAATAATGACAAAGGTTTAAGTTTAGAAGGTTGAAGATAGAAGAAAAAAGTTGTAACTTGATGTTCACTTGACATTTCTTTCCACATGTGTAGCTTCTCAATGGAATTAAAGGATGAAGTGCAAATAAAAGGTGAAGAACCCTTTTGTGTGAACAAAATGTAAGTAAGATTTCAAATCTTCAATGATGGACCTCCACACACAAGTAACGTGCAAAGCTCAAAGCACAAAACATTGAATGTAAAGTAAAATGAATAGACACACATCCACCTGCACAAACTCAAAGTGCATAGATAAACACAAAGTGCATAAATTGACTACATAAACAAACACAATGCATAAATAGATAGAGTGCACATAATCAAATTACATGGATAGACACATAGTGCACATATTTATAGTGTACAAATAGACAATGCATAGACTTAAAATGTATGACACAAAGATAAACACAAAGACTCAAAGTGCATAGACATAAAATACACAAACACAAAGTGCATAAACACATGCACAAACACACATGCATAAACACAAAATGTAGAATGTAGAGGAGGATTATGAAATACAAATGCAAAAACACAATGTGCAAAGACAACAAACGATGAACCTCGACACACAAATAAAGTGCGAAGTGCGAAACTTAGATTGTAACCTTTAGTGCTCTCAACCCTAAAACCTTGAAATCTCCTTGCACTCCAACAATGAACATAAATGCACAAACATGAGATTCACAACAAATTGCAAAATGAAAAACTCAAGGTGACAAATGATGAAACTTGAAATGTGCACACAAATGCAAAACGTTAGGTGCAAAACAAAAACAAATAGACAATAAATAGACAAAAGACACATACCTTCTAAAACATTTGTAGATGCTAATGTGTGTTCCATCCTCCTCACTTGATCCATCTCCAACTTCAAACTACATTGTAGGTCACATTGATGAACCATCATGATGAATTTTGTTGGCACAATTTGAACATTACAAAAGCAAAGGAGTACCTAGAACAAAGAAGCAGAAAGTGAAGGAAACGAGAGATTATATTGTAAGAAATCAAGCACACTATGTTGGCAACTATGAAATTTGTAACAATAAAACCTTAAAATCCTAATCTAGGTTAAGACTTGTCCAAATATGGAAAGGGTTTGAATCTAGGGTTTTGATAAATACCTATCATGTCTATTTTGATTATGTCCAAGTCCACGTACTTATTTTGGAAATATAAAACACCGAATATGAATGTGGGGGTGAGTAGAAGGTTGGAGGGGGGTTTGGGTTTATTAGAAAATAAAACCTAGCTATCATATATATATGTTCTAAAAACCAACAAATACCTAGATAGAATTTTAATACCCACCCCACACTTGTTTTCACTATTATTCACAAGCACAATATTCCAACTCCAACACTTAAACCAACGCTTCTTGTTTTAAGACCAAGTCTAGATCCATACAAATCCATTGGGTTTAATCCTAAGGTGGCTCCAAGTCCGTGTAAACCCACTAGGTTGGCTTTTTGTATTGAATTAAAAACCTAAGAACCAAACAACACTATTTTAAACTACAAACAAAAAGGTTCCTTTATTGGATTTAAAATGTATTTGGGTGAAAATGTGGTCCTTGAACATTACTGTCCTCATGAAAACCATGCTGAAGAAAAAAAATGCAAATTATTTTTACTTCCAAGAAAATTACTATCATTCATTAACTTTATTATAAGTATTTAGATAATAATCAAGTAATATTCACTAGAAGAAAAATTCCAATTTGTGACTTCAATTTGCGATTAGAAAACAATTGCAATCAACATTTACAATTAAAATTGCCTTAATTGCATTAGTGAAGTTGCACCCAACATCTAGTTGTAAATCACCATTTAGTATGATGTCACCAAATGGACCATGGATGATGTGTATAATCAACATATTTATGTTCATCCTTCGACCATTCATATAACATTTGCAACTAAATCTTGTTTTTGCAACTATAAAATATCCACACATTATTTGCCACATGTTTTAAATGAAAGTAAAATTTTTAAAATGATTTTAAATGTTGAAAAGAAATCTATGCCATCAAATTCCAATGACTTGTGATGTTGCCATTTGGCAATACCAAAATCCACCATTTGGCATTATGAAATTTTTTGGGTGTTCAATTTCTTTTATTATTCAAACATTGATCTTGGCCATCCATTATGAACATTTATTTTAAATGGCTTTAGATTGTGACACATGGTGCAATCAAAATTTTCCACATGGCATATTAATTATATTTTGGAAAAAAATCAATCAATATTTATTTGAGTAAGTAGGTAGGTAGAAAGTAGGTGGGTTAAAAAAAAGGCATGTAAATAATGTTATTTCATTTTATGTTTTGCTTTTAGGGTTAAGTTTCTTTCAACTCATCCCCAATGGCACATGTTTTTAAATGTGAAAACATAAGAAAATGCACATTTATTATATAGTTTCCAAATGAAAAAGGAGGACAAAACATATTGGTTAAATTTTGTAATTTCACCTTAGTTGCAAATTGAATTGTAACTAGAAAATTTAACCAATAAGTAAATAGGAAACTAATTAACTAACTAATTAACTAGCTAATTGATTAATTAGCCATTAACTAATTACCTACCTACCTACCCACTTATAAACCTACTTATAATTAACTACCATTATTTAATTATTTAGTTCTAGAAGTAAAATTCACTTTTATTTCATTCTTTTTACTAACTATCAATTAATTCATGATCATAATTCATCAAAAATATGAAATTATTTTATGAAGTTATTTAATTGGATATTTTTTAAATTCTAAATTTAATCACATATTTCTTACTAATAACAAAACTTTTTTTTGAAACTTAACTTTTTAAATTTAGTTATCAATTAAATAAATGAATAAATTAGTAATTGATTCACTATCTAATATAATTAATTATTAAATTAAAAAATAAATATTTGATATTAATTATTAAGTTATGAAGTTATGAACTTATTTCATTGATAAATATTATCTAAAAAGATAATCAGTTTTAATTAATCATTAACATTAAGTAAATAATTTATCTCATGAATATTTAATTAATAAATATTGAATAGCTCACTAACTATTAGTTAGTTTCATATTCATCAACCATAACTATTGATTCATAAAATTGAATTATCAGATAATTCATTGAATATTAATTAAATATTCTTTATAGTATTAATTGAAGTATTAATTAACTTTAAAAATTTATAAAACGATTATTAAATATTAAATATTAATTCTGAATTTATGAACCAATTGGGAAATCAATTTAACTAATCATTAATAATAAATAAATAATTGAATTTGTGAAATTTGAATTAATATTTTTCTATGCAACCAAATCATTAATTAACTAATACTTATTATCTATTTACCATAACTCTTGATTACTAAATACTAATTATCAGATAATTAATTGAATATGAATTGAATACTAATTAAATTACGAATTGAAGTATTTATTAACTTTTAATAAATTCTTAAATGATTTTAAAAATTAATTATTAATTCTGAACTTATGAACTAAATAGGAAATCAATTTAACTAATCAGTAATAATAACTAGATAATTGAATTTGTGAGATTTCAATTAATGTTTTATAAGCTACATAACCAGTGATTTGTTTTTCAATTTTCTCATGTAGTACCATTGGCTAGCATCAAGGTTTAGCTTTAAATGGCAACAGGACAAGCAAGGCAGTAGAATTTTTTTGTGTTCTTGCTTTTATTGGTGACCCACAGGAGGAAGGCTTTTAAATCTGGTGAAACTGTATCAAAACCTTTATTTTTTTGGTGAGTTTTTTTCAAAGTTTCAAGGAATCTGCAATAGAATATTCTTTTAATTTTTAAAATTTTTTTTTTTCAAATTTTGGTAAAATATTATTAAAAAAAAAAAAAAATTTAAATAATTATTAATAAAAAAAAATTAAATTATTTT
>Ga0116227_10013896_pt1 | contig 12481 bp, 5 predicted proteins | sample S1TSphgellanicum_FD_89693 | JGI IMG/M metagenome (GOLD analysis project Ga0116227, IMG submission 89693) | Host-associated microbial communities from peat moss isolated from Minnesota, USA - S1T2_Fb - Sphagnum magellanicum MG | ecosystem: Host-associated > Plants > Peat moss > Unclassified... | reverse complement strand
TGCCGGGCAGCACGATGCCGTCCACCGTCTGGTTGAACTGCGTGTACTGGAAGCCGCGAATGCTCTCACCGTAGTTCTGGTTATCGACTGGGCCGTTCGGCTGAATATTCTGCACGCTGGGTGTCAGCGTCAGCAACTGGTCAAACGATTCCGTCGGGCTCGTCGCGCGATGGATGAATTGCTGCGAAACCACCGAAGTGGGCTGGCCGACATTCAGCGGCGTGCGAGACGGCGCCTCATACGGCGCACTGCCAGGCGTGGCGGCGATCGCGTCGCCTTCGGTGACGCCGGCGCCGCTTGCGGTCACCTGGCCAAGATCGAGATTGACCGGCGCGTCGGATGCGGTCTGCGCGCCGGCCGGCCGGGCGGCTAAAAGGGTTCCAAAGGCCGCCGTACCGAGCAACAAAAATTTCATGCCGTGACGTCGCATGTAAAGGCGCTCCTGATCGTTAATGGTTGTGACTAGCTGATGGGAACGGAAACCGAGCCGAACACGGAGCGGCCGGGAAGCGTGAAATACAGCGGCGTCACCCCATCCACCGCGGTGCCGACGCTGTCGAAAATCTGCCGCTGATCCGTCAGATTCTCAATGTCGAGTTTCAAGCGCATATGCGCCAGATGCTTGTTCGGCCCCGCGACATCATAGGCGAGCGACACGCCGACCAGATTATACGGGTCGTACCACTGGCCAGGAACATTGCCGGCGGCCAAATCGTTATTGTCATAATGGCCGCCGGTATATTGGTCGATCACGGCGGCGTACATATTGTCCTTGTCATAAATCAACCCGGCATTGCTCGTGAATTGCGGCGTTTCGGCGAGCGGCGTGTGCGTGCTGGTCGTCTCGGCGTCATTCACGCTGCCATTGGCAAACACACTGAACCCGCGCGGCAAAACATAGGTCGCCTCACCCTCCACGCCTTTGTAAACCGCGCCGCCGGAATTGTAGAAAATCGTCGTCGGCCCGGCGGTGTGCGATTGAATCAGCGCATTGAAATGCACGAGATAAACATCGGCATCAATAGCGAGCTTTTCGGTTTGGTAGGCGAAGCCCGTCTGGTAGTTCCAGGTCGTCTCCGGCGTCAAATCCGGATCGTAGCCAGTTTGCGTGTAAAGCGTGTTACGGTTCGGCCCGAGATAGCCTTCCGCGACCTGAGCATAACCGGAGAGTGCTGGCGTAAACTGATAGCGCGCCTCAAAGCTAGGCAGGAGAGAATGATAGGCCCGGATATAGCCGACCGGCACGCCGACATCGTTATTGACCGGGTCATTAAAATTGCGAACGTAATAGGCGTATTTCAGCCCGGGCGTGAGCGTCAGGCCGGGCAGCGGCGTCAGGTCGACCTGCACGTAAGGCTGCAACGTGTTGGTCTCGTTCTTCAGCAGCAGGTCGAGCGGAGAGACCGGGCCGTCCCCGGAATCACCGGAATCGCCGCCGTCATCCGCGCCGTCATCGCCATCATCACCGCTGCCGCCGTAATTATACACACCGCCCTTCGACAGATCGATTTCCGTCAGCGTCCGGCGATTGCGCTGATGGTCAAACCAGACCCCGAATTTGACATCCCCCAGGCCGAATTCGCGCGTGAACCGGGCGATCACGCCGTAGGACCGGTAAGCATTGCGCAGGTTCTGGCCAGGCACGTCATTGTCATTGGTGATGAAGTCGCCGGCCGCATCCTGCGTGACGGTGCCATTCGGCAAGTCCCCATTCGGGTCCTCACCGTTATGGCCGTCATAGTCATAGCCGTAGGAATAGAGTTTCGTATCCAGCGACCAACCCGGCAGAAAATTCGAGGTGATGCCGGCATATTCGATATCCGAATTGATCCGGTCGGTATTGTACCCTGTATAGGCCTGGCTCGCCGGGTCGCTCGACAGGCCATAATTGTCGCCAAGCGCCGCGATCTGCGCGGCGGTCTCGCCGAGCGTGGTGTGCTGGAAAGTACGGTTGATCATCACCAAGAAGGTGAGGACCGTGTTCGGGCTTAGCGGGATGATGAATTTCGAGAAAAAATTGCCGCGCTCCTGCCCGGTATTGGTCAGGTAGCCGCTGGATTTCAGATGCTCGAAATCCAGCACGGCCGTCGCGCCATCAGGGCCGAAAGCGCCGGTATCAATCTCCGCACCCTCAAGGCCGGTATTGAAACTTCCATAGGTGGCAGACGGCGTAAGGGTGAGTTGCGACAGCGGGTTCTTGGTCTGCACGGCAATCGTGCCACCGAACGTGGCGTTGCCGATCGTCGAAGCGGTACCGGGGCCGCGATCGACATCGATGCCGCCGATATCGTTATCCATGAAATAGCTGGTGGTATGGTGCGCGAAATCGTTGGGGTCGCCGCCGGGCGCGGTTTCCACCAGCGGAATACCGTCAAAGGTGACATTATACTGGCCGTCCTGAAAGCCGCGGATCGAAAGCACCTGGCTCTCCATCAGGCCGGGGCCGTTTGGGTCAGTGCCAGAGACCGAGGGGGAGAGTTTGACGATGTCGCTATAGCTGGCCGTGGAGCCGAAATTGTTCTGGATCGATTGCTGGCTGATCGCGGAGGTCGGCTGCGTCGCGTTCATCGGCGCGATGCTGGGCGCCTCATAGGGCGCGGTGCCCGGGGTCTGCGCGAGGGCGCCCGCCCCCTGCGCGGTCACGCTCCCAAGGTCAAGATTAACGGCCGTCTGGGCGCGCGCGATAGGCGCAAAGGACACGGCAAATGTCAGCGGCGCGAGCACGGATTTTTTGAAACCCAAGCTGAACGGAATGGTTTTTTGCGACCCGGCGGCTCGGTTCCGTCTTTTCAAAAAAACATACGCTTGGTTGGTTACTTCACCCGGTGTCATCTCGCCCCGCCGTGTCGGCACCCCGTTTTAGGTGCAATTCTTAATAAAAACCCAAGTTGCGTTAACAAACGACCCGCGACCGTGATGTGACGATTCCATGTCAGCGGCGTGACAATGCGACGTCGGAATGGTCAGCCCTCGAGGCTTTTGCGCGCACGATGCCAGTTGGGAACATAGACGGTCACCCCCTGCAGGCATTTTTCCAAAGCCGCAAAATGCCCGCCCGCGGGCGTGATGCCGGTCCTGGCCGGTAATGCCCAGGCGAGAGCGGGAAGGGCTTCCTGCGCGGGCCTGGAGAGCAGGAAATCGATGAGTTTCGCGGCATTTTGCGGGTCGTGGCCGCCTTTCAGGCGGGCGATGAAATACGGAATAACGATGGTCTCGCGGGCGCCGGACGGGCTGGCGGCAAAGCTGATGGCACCCTCCTCGCCCGCGGCCAGCGTCATCAGCGGGGCTGGATTTTTGTCCGGCGGCGCCGCCGCTCCGTGCAGTTGCAGAAGACGCAAAGCCGCCGCGGCGGCGCTGTCGGGCGGTGTTGCAGATTTCGTGAAAGCAAGGTCGGTCAGCGCGATCGCGGTCCAATCGCCGTCATCATCTTTCAGCGTGGCGGGAATCTCGGCCGTATCACGCGGCGCGTAGGGAAGCGTGCGTTTCTCATGCTCGGCGATCTGCGGAACCGGCGCCGGCGCGATCAGAATGTCGGCGTCTCGGGCAGATTGCGTTACGGTGACGTTGATCCCGGTCGCCGCAGAAAGTGCAGCGAATTCCGGTCCGGTCCAGGCGGTAAGGGCGGGCGCGGTGTCGACCGTAAGGCCGGCCTCGGCGCGGCAAGGCGCAGCGGCGACCGCCAACAGCAAGGCCGCGAAAATCCATCGAGCGGTCATGTCCAGAATCCTACGCGAGCGTCAAAACATGACGGCCCGCCAGTCCGGGCGGGCCGCCGGTGAAACTACCGCGAACCGTTCAGCTCGGCGGCGGCTCGATCGTGTTCGGGCTGGTGCCCGGCAGCGTGTTAAAGTCTGAGGGGATCGTATTCACGATGCCCTTGACCTGGTCTTCCGGCACAATCCCCAGCACCGCGCAGCCGACGCCGTTATAATGCGGAATGGTCTGAATCACATTATCGGGGATTTCGGCGAAACTCGGCGGCAGCACCGGCGATTTGCCGTCGAGACGGTTCGGGTCGAACGCCCTCATCAGGTCACTAATGCCAGTATACGTATCAAGCGGGCCTTCGAACTTATTGCCGAACTCGGTCTTGCCGAGCTTGAACCCCTTTTTCTCGTCAGGAAGGGTCGCCAGCGGGTCACGGCTGAAAATCTCGTCGACGAATTTCACCACCGAGGACTGGCTGGAAACATGGCTATCGATGCTGTGTACCTTGGCATAGGGCGAAATCAGCATCAAAGGCACCCGCGGCCCAAAGGTTTCGGGGAGGATCGGGTTGCCTTGATCGTCGCGGATGACCGGCGGCGGTACATGGTCGTAATCGCCTTCGCTGTCATCCCAGGTGATGATGATCGCCGATTGCGACCAATACGGGCTCTGCGCGATCGCATTAACCGCCTTCGCAACCAGCGCCTCGCTGATCTGCGCGTCCGAATAGGCCGGGTGGTCGTCATCGCCAAGGAAGTTGGTCTGCACGACGGAAAGCGGATTCTCCGGCGTCAGCCCGAACAAATTGTGGTAACCGCCCTTGATATAGAAAAGCCCGCCCTGCTTGGGCAGTTGATCCGCCGAAATGGTGGCGAAGAACTGCGTCAGGCTATGCAGATTCTGATTTTCCGACGAATTCGCGACGTAGCCGAAATATTGCGGTCCGTTATGGTGCGTGACATAGGCGGCATGCGAGCCGTCCGCGGTGACAGGGCCGGACTGGTCCTGGTTGTCCACTTCCGTGCCATAGCCTTCCTCGTACCAACCCCAGGGGATCGAAGATTTGCCGCTGGTCGCCTCATAGGCAATGTCGTCCTGGATATCGGCAAGGTCGGCGGTCGGGTTCTCGTCGGTATCCGCGACCTTGGCCATGGTCTTGCCCGCCAGGTTCACCGCCAACGTCGCGTAGGTCTGGTTCAATTGCTGCCCGGTCGGCCCGTCGCCGGGGTTGCGCGGCACATTCGGCGGCTGAATCGGGTCATTCACCGAGCCGTTAATGGGGTTGTCATCATTCAGCACCGGCTCACCGGCGCCGGAGCCATAATTCGCGCCGACCGCTTCATTCGGGTGCAAAGCCGCCTGTGTCTCGCCCGTTTGCGCGGCGAAGATCGTCAGGTTGCCGGGGGTCGAAGGGCCGGTCACGTCCTGGAACATGTGGTCGAACAGAACGAAGCGGTTGGCGTAGTTCCACAGGAAGGGGATGGTATTGCAGTCCTCATGCGCCATCGCGAGCTCGCCATAGCCCTTGGCTTTTTGCGAGGGGTTGCCAGTCGGCGAATATTTCAGCTCTTCTTCCGTCGCAAACAGGTCCATCTTGGCGACGCCATTGGCCTGCACGTCGATCTTTCTCCCAAGCAAGGCATGCGAATGGTCGAGGTCGTCGGTATCGGCGGCATATTGCGCCGGCCCGATCAGGAACGGGACGACCGTATCGGGCGTGCCGTCCGTATCGGTGATCGGCTGGAAGTAGCCGGGCGTATCGGCGGGCGGCTGCGAATAAATGCCATCAGCGCCCGGGAAGGTGCCGAAATAGGAGTCGAAAGAGCGGTTTTCCTGATAGATCACGAAAACATACTTCACCTTCTTGCGCACCAGATCGACGAGCTGCGCGGTCGTGAGCTTCGCCTTGTCCGGCGTGCTGGCGAATTGCGCGATATCCGCCTGGGAATCGGCGAGGGCCGGCTGAACAACGAGAGACAGGCTGAACATTGCCGAGCAGGCGAGCAGGCTTAAACGACGCATGGATCGATCCTTGAGGTTAGGTAACAGACCATTACCAAACCGCGCCGCCCTCAACTGTTAACTTTTGGTTTCGTTTCGCTCGGCCTTCGAGAGCCGCCGTTTATCCGCCATCCCCCAGCGCATCGACCTTAAATGCCGGCTGTGCGGTGATGCCGTTCAGGCTCACACTTGCATGGCGGCAGAGCGGCGCCGCGCCGACGGCGCACGCGCTGATCCGAATCGCCGGCGCGCCTTCATAGCCGGTGCCCGCCGGGTTGACGGTGCCGGCATAGGCGATGGCCTGGCGCACGATCACATCCGCCGCGCGCGGGTCGGGGTCGCCCGGCTGATACAGGCTCATCTCCGGCATCAGCTTGGCCAGCAGCACCGGCGTCATACCCATCACATTCGAAAGCTGGTGCAAATCCGCGAATTGCACCGCGGGCGGCCCATAAGCCAGCCTGGCGGCGCGGTAACTGTCGAGCAGCGCCGCCGCCGCCCGCAACGAAGGCGCCGGGCTCCGCCAGTCAAGAATGTTCCGCGCAACCTGCGCGGCCGCACCATCAGGCTCGCCTACCGCCCGCAGCAGCCCCGTGAGCAGCGCGCCCGAGGCGATATTCGGGTTGACCCGGCCGGACAGCGTCTCAATCCGCACCGTGACCTTCACGGCGCCAATGACAAGCACATGCGGCGCCGCATCCGCCGCCCAATGGCCGCCGCCCGCCGCCAGCGCATGGAAAATCCCCGCATGAATGGCGCCGTCATCGGCCGCGCGCGCCTGCGCCCCGGCGCGCAAATCATCCGCAAGGCCAATCGCCGCGCGGCTGCCGGCCAGAATTTGGGTCATCAGGAACGCCAGAAAAACGCAGCTCCATAGCACGACGAGCAAGGCAAAGCCGCGCTGCGCCGCGCCGCCCGGCCGGCGCTCAAGCTGAGGGCGGCGCCGAGCCAAGGCGTTCGCAAGCGGACGAAATCTTCATCGCCGCCATGTCAGTGAACCGGTCGGCGAACGCAAGTGACGATTTGCAGATCGAAAGCCCGACCCAGCCGACAGGATCTTTCATTTTTTTATCGTAATAGAAAGTCCCTCGAAATGTCACAAAACCGCAGCCATTTCATAACAGACGCCGCCCAATCGATGCCGTAAAACGGCATAGCGAGTTACCAATTCGTTTCTTTTGGGGAATCCTTCATGCGGTTCAATCACAGCGTAAAATCCCTCCTTCTGGCCTCGGCCGCGGCGATCATGATCGTCCCAGCCGCAAACGCCGCCGATATCCTGGCCGATGGCGACACGCTGACGCCGGGGGCCGCCCCGCATGCCGTGTTCCAGCCCTTGAACCCGCATCTCTCCGGCTATGAAACCTACACCGCCGGCCAGGCCGTCAGCACTGCCGTCAGCCCGGACGGCAAAACCCTCCTCATTCTCACCAGCGGCTACAACCTGCTGGAAAATGCCAGCGGCGCCAACATTCCCGCCGCCTCCAACGAATATGTCTTCGTCTACAACATCGCCGGCGACGTGCCGGTGCAACGCCAGGTGCTGCAAGTCCCCAACACCTATATCGGCATCGCCTTCTCGCCGAGCGGCGCCAACTTCTACGTCTCCGGCGGCGTGAACGACGAGATCCACACCTACGCCCAAACCAACGGCCTATGGGCCGAGACCGGCACGCCGATCGCGCTCGGCCATAAGCCGATCGCGAACGATCCGTTCAGCTCCGGCGGCGTCGGCATCGAGTCCCCACCGGAAGTCTCCAGCATCGGCGTGACCGCCGACGGCACCAAACTCATCGCCGATAATTTCTATAATGACAGTGTCTCGATCATCACGCTGGCCGGCGGCGCCATCGACGAGGTGCAACTCCGCCCCGGCCTCATCAACCCGGCCGACCAAGGCAAACCCGGTGGCGAATACCCGTTCGGCCTCGCGATCAAAGGCAGCGACACGGCGTATGTCTCGAGCGTGCGCGACCGCGAAATCGACGTCGTCAGCCTGACCGGCACCCCGGCCGTGACGGCGCGCATCCCCGTTCCGGGCAACCCGCTAAAAATGATCCTGAACAAATCTGGCACCCGGCTCTATGTCGCGACCGACAATGCGGACGCGGTCGAGGTCATCAACACCAGGACCAACAGGGTCATTGACTCGATCGCCACGATCGCGCCGCCCGCGACGCTGAGCATGGCGGAGCAATATCGCGGCGTCGATCCGAACAGCCTGGCGCTCTCGCCTGATGAAAACACCCTCTACGTGACCAATGGCGGCACCAACGCGCTGGCCGTCATCGACCTTACCCAGGCGAAGCCGCAGGTGGTCGGGCTGATCCCGACCGGCGATCTGCCAAACGCCGTCAGCATCAGCAAGGACGGCAAGTATTTCTACGTCGTCAACGGCCGCAGCACGCCGGGCCGCAACCCGGGCAATTGCTCGACCAACGGCTACAGCGCGACCGAATACGCGACATGCGCCTCCGCCAACCAATATATTCTGCAACTCTCCAAGGCCGGTTTCCTGAGCGGGCCGATCCCGACCGGCGCCGCGCTGGCGCAGACCACGGCAAAAGTCGCGGCGAACGACCATTTCGGCGACATGCCCTCGCAGACCGATGAAGACACGATGGCGTTCCTGCACAAGCACATCAAGCACATCATCTACATCATTCGCGAAAACCGCACATATGATCAGATCCTGGGCGATCTCGGAGAAGGCAACGGCGACCCGAAGCTGGCCGAATTCGGCGCGACCGACACGCCCAACGCGCATGCGCTGGCCAAGAATTTCGTCGATCTCGACAATTTCTACGATGTCGGCGAAGTCTCCGGCAATGGCTGGCCCTGGAGCACCAGCGCGCATGAATCGGATATGAGCGCGAAAAACCTCTCAGTGAATTACGCCGGCCGCGGCCTGACCTACGACTGGGAAGGCACCAACCGCAACGTCGACATCGCCGAGCCCACATTGCAGGATCGCGAGGACGAAGAGCCACTCTACACCGTGGCCTTCCCGTCCGACCCGGCCGACGTGCTCCCCGGCACCGCCAGCATCGCCGCCCCGGATGGCCCGGAAGGCCAGGTCCAGAAAGGCTATCTCTGGGACGCGGCTTTGCGCGCCGGCCTCACTGTCCGCAATTACGGCTTCCTCGAGGATCTCGACCGCTACGAAGTGCCGGTACAGGACGGCGGCATCGCGGAAGTCGAGGAGCCTTACGCGACGAAATACCAGGTCGCCTTCTCGGCCAACCCGACCCTGCTGAACCGCACCGACCCGTATTTCCGCGGCTTCGATACCGCTTTCCCCGACTATTGGCGAGAACAGGAATGGTCGCGCGAATTCCTCGGCCAGATCGCCAAGAACGACATGCCGAACCTCACTTTGCTGCGCCTGATGCACGACCATCTCGGCAGCTTCTCGACCGCCATCGACGGCGTGAATACCCCGGAGACGCAGATCGCCGATAACGACTACGCCATCGGCCAGGTCATCCAGACCGTCGCCAACAGCCCCTACGCAAGCTCGACACTGATCTTCGTCGTGGAAGACGACGCCCAGGACGGCGCCGACCATGTCGATGCGCATCGCAGCGAAGCCTATATCGTCGGGCCCTATGTGAAACAGCACGCGATCGTCTCCGACCATTACTCGACGATCAATTTCCTCCGCACCATAGAGGACATTCTCGGCATCGACCATTTGAGCATCCACGATGCCTACCAGCTCCCGATGACCGACGTGTTCGACGAGAAGCAAAAAACCTGGTCCTATACAGCAACCGTCCCCGCGCCGCTTTCCGCGACCACGCTGCCGGTTGCCTCGCAGGCCGCCGCTAACAACGTGATGGGCTGGCATAACGCCCACCCCGCCACCTATTGGGCGGCGCTCACGCAGGGCTATGACTGGTCGAAGGAGGATCAAATCCCGACCACGCAATTCAACCACATCCTCTGGGCCGGGCTGATGCCGGGCAAACCCTATCCCGTCATCCGCAGTGGCATCGACTACGACAAGCTACGGCCGACCAAATCAGCCGCCTTGACCCCCACTTCCGGCACGGCGGCGGATTAACGCGGCGCGGTTCAGGCCGGCGCGCCCGCGTCGATCTGAACCGCCCTCTAGGGCGTGATCGCTTCAACTGCGATCACGCACGTATTATGAAAATTTCACCGATTGAGGGATAACGGCCACCGTCGCGGGTCGCCACAAGCTGACGGTGCACCGGTCGGATTGGGATCGCAACAGCTGGCCTTGCCGCCACACCCGGTCAATCGCCCGCAACGCGGCAAAACCCTACCCCCCATACCGATGACGGGCAGCCCATGTTTAACATTCGCGTCACAAACGACAGCCGAGTTTGCGTTTAACAAGCCCCAAAATTGCAACGGAGCTTCATGGAATGACCAGCCCGGCGGCCAAAATTCGCGCCTGTCTTTACATGTCCACCGCGCTATGCACCGCCCTTGGCCCGGCCGCCATGGCGCAAACCACCGGCCCGGCGCCGGTGCAGTTGAATCTCGGCACCGTCCTCGCCAATGGCCAGCAAGGCGGCACCTCTAGCGGCGGCACGGCACCCAGCGGCACGGGCAGCCTGAAGCAGGCCCAGCAGTTGAAGAAGCTCGCCCCCAACGTCATCAGCGTCCAGCCGCAAAGCGAGATCGCCAAAAACCCCGACGTCAACCTCGCCGACGCCTTCGCCCGCATCCCCGGCGTCTCGCTGGTCTCGGATTCCGGCGAAGGCCAATTCATCGATATCCGTGGCCTGGACGCCGATCTCGATGGCACACTGTTCGACGGCCTTCACCTCACCGCCAACGACCAAGCCTCCCCCTCCGGCGGCGAACGCGCGCCCGATCTCGGCGTGTTCCCGTCCGGCATCGTCGGCGGCATCGAAGTCGTCAAATCCCTGACCCCGGACATGGACGCCGAGGGCCTGGGCGGTAGCGCCAATATCCTGCCGATCGCCATGCCCGCCGATGGCGGCCCGATGGCCAACATCACGCTGGCCGCCGGCGCAGAAACCCTACGCCCCACCGGCATCTTTCAGGGCAACATCCAGCTCGGCGCCCATTTCGCCATTCCCGGCATGCGCAGCTTCACCAACGCCAAGCCCTTCACCGTGATCTTCGGCTATTCCTATTACGGCGACCGCCGCGGCATCGATGACGTCGAGGAAGACTACGACCCGCTGACCGTCACCGCGGGCGGCAACCAGGCCGATCTCGACGACCTGCAATTCCGTTATTATCAAGAACACCGCGTCCGTCAGGGCGAATACGGCGAGCTGGACTTCGACCCCAGCCCGCAAACGGGTTTTTACATCCGCGCGCTGCATAGCGGCTTCTCGAACTACATCAACAAGGACCGTCTCGAACTCAAAAACACCGACGCGCCGAACGCCACCGGTCCGGACGGCGCCGTCGGCAGCGACGGCGATTTCACCGACATCAGCGCCACGCCTGAATCGATCCACACGAACGAATATTACACCGTCACGACCGACGTGGTGGAACTCGGCGGCCATAGCGTCATCGCCAACGCCCTGAATGTCGACGGCAAGCTCTCCTACACCGAAGGCTCCAGCATCGAGCCTTATAATTACGGCGCCGAATTCGACGACCCCAACTCGGTGACCGTCAATTACAACGTCACCAACCCCGCCTATCGCGGTTTCACTTCACCGGGCGTTAACCTCGCCGATGCAAGCCTGTACGATCTTGGCGCCGGCGGCCTGACGAACAACCCGCAATACGCGTTTGACACCGAATGGGCGGCGGCGCTGAACGCCTCGTTCGCCAACAATATTTTCAACGGCGTCGGCGATGCAAAATTCGGCGCCCAGGCCAGGCTGCGCTGGAACAATGATCTGCAATATAATTTCGCGAACCCGAATACCGGCCCGAACGAAGGCAGCGTCGTCGATAACAACCCCGAGCTTGCCTATTACAATCGGCACTACGTCCTGCCGCCCTTCCCCGCCTATGACGAATTGCTGCCGCAGGTGCCGCTGATCGGCCAGGACACCAACCCGAACGACCCCAACGACCCGACCGGACTCGGCTACGGCAACTACCAGTCCAATATCCAAAGCTTCCAGCATAACGCGGAGAATATCTACGCCGCCTACGGCCAGGAAACGGTCCAGTTCGGCAATATCGAAATGCTGGGCGGCTTGCGCATGGAGGACACCAACGGCACCTACCGCGCCTATGCCGCGACCGATACCGGTGTCGCGAGCACGGTGAACGGCGACGAGATTTTCACCTACGCCCCGAACACCAACAAGCAGGACTACATCAACCTGTTTCCCTCCGCGCAGTTCAAATACACGTTCAGCCCGCAATTCCAGGTCCGCGCCGCCTATTCCACCGCCATCGCCAGGCCCGGCTTCCAGCAAATTTCCGCGGCCGAGACCACCACCGTCGGCGGCGCCACCAATGGCGATGCCATCGCCGTCACCGTCGGCAACCCGAACCTCAAACCCACCACCGGCAACAGCTTCGACCTGACGGCGGAATATTACGGCCCGCATGACAGCACGTTCTCGGGCGGCCTGTTCTACAAAACCTTCACCAACTATATTTTCCAGACAACGAATGACGGCTTCTCAACCTATCAGGGCGTGCTGCAGCCCGCACAAATCACAACCTATGAGAACGTGAGCGGCGCCTTCGCCGAAGGCTTTGAGCTCGACGCGCATCATCGCTTCTACATGCTCCCGCCGCCGATCGACGGGCTCGGCATCGACGGCAACATCACCTTCGTCAATTCCGGCGG
>Ga0116227_10013895_pt1 | contig 12482 bp, 9 predicted proteins | sample S1TSphgellanicum_FD_89693 | JGI IMG/M metagenome (GOLD analysis project Ga0116227, IMG submission 89693) | Host-associated microbial communities from peat moss isolated from Minnesota, USA - S1T2_Fb - Sphagnum magellanicum MG | ecosystem: Host-associated > Plants > Peat moss > Unclassified... | reverse complement strand
TTCTACAGCATTTGCTATGCGTTTTGGTGGGTCAGTTTGCCCCGAAATACCATGGTCAGTTTGCCCCGAAACAGTGGGTCAGCTTGCGCCGAAATGGTGTGGTCTCATTCATCATAATCTCCAGTCATTGGCGATTTACTGTAAAAGCAGCGTACGCCAAAGATCATTTGGAGGGCACCTACTTTTTTGTTTCGAAGTACAATGCCCAACAGCCTAACCTCATTATGCGCCGGGCTACCTATGAGCGGCTAAATACCGACGTGCTGGCCATACAACCTTACATCAGCGGTGAGTTTAATACAGCATCGATTAGTCATCATTTCCTGGGCGGTATTGATGTGAATCGTAAGCATTTTCTTTCCTATTCCGGTTCAAACGACCCAACGGCAAATCAAACCCTTTATCCATTAGACGCCTACAACCCGGTTTACGGGATCAGTTTTGATGCCAATGTGCGTACGGGTAATCTGTCTGATATCGCTACGGATCAACAGTCCATCAGCTATCAGGCGGCTTACGCACAGGACGAGATCGGTCTGTTGGACAATAAATTACGCCTGACGCTTGCGGCGAGGTTGACTTTTTCCAATACTGGAGTGCAGAAGAACCCGGCAAAAACAGGTTTGGGCAGCACTGATAATACTGCTTTTACCCCTAAAGTTGGCCTGAGTTATTCCCTGATGCCTGATTTTTCGGTATATGGCTTATTTGACCAAACCTTTACACCCCAAAGTGGGGTAAGTACCACCACCGGAGAGGCTTTTAAACCTTTGCTGGGAAAAAACCTGGAAGCTGGCTTAAAGAAAGACTGGGCAGGCGGTAAATGGAATACCACGGTTTCGGTATATCGCATTGTCCGGGATAACGTTAAGGTAACTGATCCGTCTACCAACATTCAGTCGCAACTGGGCCAAACGCTGTCTAAAGGCATTGAGTTTGATTTGAAGGGCGAGATTGTGAAAGGCCTCAACGCTGTGGTCAACTACGCCTATACCGACAGTTATATCTCTAAAGATGCCAATCCGCTCCGGGTTGGGTTGGCAACCCCGTTCCGGGTAAAGCATATCCAGAATACCTGGCTTAATTATCAATTACCGGGTGCAGCGTTAAAAGGTTTTTCTGTTTCCAGCGGTTATCAGTTACAGGTAGGCCGAGCCGGAAGGTATGAGTTGCAGAAATTGCAGCTGGCACCGGTTTTCAGGGTGGATGGAGGCATTGGCTGGACGAATGGCCGCTACTCCGTTAATGCCATTGTCAATAATATACTGAACCGCTACAATTATGGTAGCGCCTGGATCACACCATCATCAGGAACAGTGGGTACCTATGCTTATGTACCATATCCGCCGCGTGAGTTGAGGCTGAATCTGGGCTTTAATTTTTAACAGATCAGCATGGCCTGGAAAAAGAAGTTGACTAAGATTGCATTTAAGCTGCATGGCTGGATGGGCCTCTTTGCGGGTCTGTTCTTTTTGCTTTATGGTATCACCGGTTCCATGCTGATGTTCAGGCATCAGCTGGACCGCTACTTTAACCCGGAGCTGCACCAGCTTAAGCCTACGGCGCATCCAATCCCTGCTGACCGGCTCTACCGGATGGTACTGCGGACACATCCTAACTTGAGAAAACTGGTGTTACATGATTTTCCGGTAGATCAATACGATTGCTATGAGTTCATGTTGTATAAGCGGCAGCAAAAGCTGACCGACAATTACCTGTACTATGTATTTGTAAACCCTTATACAGGGCAGATCATCAGGGAGGGCAGCTATGGTGATGTAGCGCCTTCTTTCTTCAGGTGGTTATATACGCTGCATTACAGTTTGCAGTTAGGCATACCCGGCATGCTGTTGACTGCAATAATGGGCATCGTCATGTTGTTATCCCTTTTAACAGGGGTCATTGTTTATCGTAAACGCTTTTGGCAGGCTTTGCGATTTAAAGCCGGGTTGAATTTCAAGAACGGGCGTACGGCTGTCTCATCATTACACCGCATTCTGGGTGTATGGTCGTTAGGCTTTACCGCTATCTTGTTTTTTACCGGTTTTTGGATGCTGAAAGAATATTTTATGCCGGAGCAATGGACTTTACCCAAATACCAGGCGGCTTATGCCGTACCGGCCAATGTCGATTCGATGGTAATGAATGCTAAAAAGATCGTTCCAGGCTTTAAGCCCATCGCGGTGAATATTCCAACCACTAAGGGAGCAGATGTATTAATAAGGGGATTGATGCCGACAACCGGCTTTTTCCTGTTGCAGGGAAAGGCCAGCGGCATAGCCTTTGATGCCAAAACTGGGCGATTCAAAAAGCTTTCTGATATCGATAAGCAGGGGTTTGATCAGCGGTTCGAAACAGAAGTTTACAATCTGCATATCGGATCTTATGGCGGCGACATTATCCGTTGGTGCTATGTGGTTTTAGGTTTATTGCCCGGAATTTTATCGGTCTCAGGCGCTATCTTATGGTTCAGACGGAAATATTGAGCATTTTCGTGACGGCTTATATATGAAGAAATTTTTACTTTTTATCTGCTTACAGTTTATCATTAGCGGTCTGTCGGCACAGCAGCGCAACCTATCCGGCAAAATTATCGATAGTGCAACCCAAGTGCCGATCAATGGTGTTACGGTTATAATAAAACCTGACAATAGGACGGACATCACGGACGAAACGGGACGATTTTTTTTCAAAAATATCGCGGGAAATACAAAAGTGCTGACGGTATCCGCAGTGGGGTATCAAAAGAAAACCTATCAGCTCGACGATTTTAAAAATGGACAATCCATTAGCCTTGCGCAACGGCAAACGCAATTATCAGATGTGGTGATCACCGCAGATAACCGAAACCCCTACAAAGCCATCAGCGAAACGGACATCAAACTGCGCGGCGTTTCCAATTCTCAGGAAGTACTGCGCATTGTACCCGGATTGTTTATCGGGCAGCACCAGGGTGGCGGAAAAGCCGAGCAGATATTTTTGCGTGGTTTTGATAATGACCACGGAACGGATATCAATATGAGCGTGGACGGAATGCCCATCAATATGGTTTCCCAGGCACACGGACAAGGTTATGCGGACAGCCATTTTATCATCCCGGAAACCATCGAGAGCACCACTTATCAAAAAGGCATGTACAATGCAGAGAAAGGTGATCTGGCAGTAACCGGCTTTGTGAACTTTAATACAGCCAATGCGATCAGCTCGAATATGGTCAAAGTGGAAGCCGGGCAGTTCAATACTTACCGTGTGATGGGTATGGTTAATCTTTTAGGTGAGAAGGCAAAAGCGAATAACCAGTCCTGGTATGCGGCATCAGAATACCGATACAGCGATAGCTATTTCGACAATCCACAGCATTTTAAACGCTTTAACTTCTTTACCAAATATCACGGCAAGCTAAATGATAATAACTGGTTGACGCTGACGGCATCAACCTTATACAGCACTTGGAAAGCCTCGGGACAAATTCCTGAAAGTGCCGTGAATGACGGCACAGTCGGATTTTACGGTGCCATTGATCCCAATGAAGGCGGCGTTACCTCCCGCACCAATGTTAATGCGCAATTGTTAACCACCTTATCTAACAACGATATTATTAAAAACCAGCTTTATTATTCCCGTTATAAATTTGACCTGCATACCAACTTTACTTTTTTCCTGGTAGATACTGTCAATGGTGATGAGATCAGGCAGCAGGAAGCCCGTAACCTTTATGGCTACAATGGCAGCTACCAGCATGAAGGGTATATCGGCAATACCAAGGTCACCACGGAAGCGGGTATCACTGCCCGTTTGGATATGACAACAAATTCAGAATTGTCGAATACCGTCAATAATTTTACGGTGATCAAGCCTTTCAAGTTAGGCGATATTACGGAATTGGGGGCAGGTGCTTTTATTAACGAAACATTCCGATTCAGTCCAAAATTCAGCTTGAATGCTGGTTTAAGATTTGACCAGTTCTATTATAAATACAATAACAAATTAGCCAGCGACAGTACCTTAAATGGCGTAGGTATCTATACAGCCAGCAATAACATCATCAGCCCGAAATTGAACTTTTATTACCAGGCAACGGACAAAACCCAGTTTTATTTATTCCTCGGAAAAGGTTTCCATTCCAATGATACCCGAGTGGTAGTTGCTGAAAAAGGATTACAAACGCTTCCTGCTGCTTATGGTGCTGATTTGGGAACAGTATTCAAACCCGCTAAAAACTTATTATTTAACGCCGCATTATGGTACAGTTATTTGCAAAAGGAATATGTTTATGCCGGTGACGGTGGTACTGTAGATTTCAGCGGACGTACGCAGCGTTTAGGTTTTGACTTCTCCGGACGTTACCAGCCTATTACATCCCTATACTTTGATGCAGACGTAAACTACGCACATGGCCGCTCTATAGATGATCCTAAAGGCGAAAACTATATTCCCTTGGCACCGGTATGGAGCAGCACAGGCGGCATCACTTATATTTTTAAAGATGGATATAATGGAAGTCTCCGTTACCGCTGGCTGGGCGACCGTGCGGCAAACGAAGATTACTCTTTAAAAGCAGAAGGCTACTTGATTAATGACCTGGTGTTGAACTACACCAAGCGTAAATATGAAGTCGGCTTAACAGTCAACAACCTGTTCAATGTCAAATGGAAAGAAACCCAATTTGAAACGGTTACCCGATTAAAAGGACAGTCTGCGGTAGATGGGATCGCTTTTACGCCGGGAACAAAGTTTACAGTTTTGGCACATGTCAGCTACTTTTTTTAAACATCTCATTTGCATAGCTACAAATGAGCGCAGTAATTTTAGATTTTTACCGGGAAAGATCAAAGCGACCCGCTATAGCTACCGCATGATATTAGGGTACTCAACCCGGAAGCAAAAGCGGTTACTCAATAGCAACAGGTTTAGTGTTTATGCGTCCCTGGCAGACTAAATTTTGACCTGTATAGAACTCATTGCATCGGGATGCTAAAAATTAAAGCAGTTGTTTTACTTGCATCCGTTCTTCATTATCCCTTCTTGCGTTACATAAAGCGAATTTTAGAGCCTTTTTATAATAATTTAATAAACGTGGCACTGTTATCGTAACGTGTTGACAATAACGGTAAAAATGACGAAGAAAATTTTGATATTGGATGACGATGCGGACATTTTAGATATGTTAACTTACTTGTTGTCGGAAAGCGGCTACGAGGTAAGCACCATGCTGAGAGGTGATAAGGTTTTAGAAACCATCAGAAGTTTTCATCCTGACCTGATTTTAATGGATGTGATGCTGGCCAATCTGGATGGACGGGTAATTTGTCGTAATCTGAAAGCGCAACCTGAAACGAATCAATTACCGATTATCCTGATCTCCGGCACACACAATCTTTCCGAATCGCTCAATCAACAGGGTGCGCCAAATGATTTTGTAGCCAAACCATTTGATATTGAATACCTGCTCGAAAAAATAGAATTACAATTGGCTGCTTAACTCCCGGTTAGATGTGTTGGTATAGTGAAAAAGAAAGTTGAACCTTTACCCGGCTCGCTTTCTACCCATATCCTGCCATCGTGACGCCTGATAATCTCCGCACACAGGTATAAACCTATACCAAAACCAGCAATAGACTTCGTTTCAGTATTTTCTATCCGGTAAAAACGATCAAACAATTGCTTAATGTCTTTGGGTTTAATACCCATCCCCTCGTCCTGTACACAAACCCTGGCTTCCCCATCGATTGTTTCACAAGCTACCCTGATAGTGGTATCCGGCGGAGAATACTTCACGGCATTACTGATCAGGTTATGAATGACTTGACCGATTTTTTCCATGTCCGCCTTAACAATGGTTTTTTCTACCGGCGCGTAAATAATGCGATGGCTCGTAATTGACACGGATGATTCAGCCTCACTTTCCTTCACCAATAAGGCCATGTCAAAAATCTGCGGATCGATATAAATACTGCCGGCCTCTAACCTGGCAACATTTAAAAATCCGTTGATCATCTTCGTCATTTTTTCGATCTGCTTTTCCGCACGATTGAGCGTGCTGAGCGCAAACTCATCTTCAGATTTCCTGGCTTTCATGGAAAGCATTTGTAAATAGCCTTTGAGGGAAGTCAATGGTGTTTTCAACTCATGGCTAACCATACTGATAAAATCATTCTTAAGCTGTTCCTGCTCTTTTTCTTTCGTGATCTCCACGATGGTGCCGGAAAAATGAGCAGGCTCACCAGCCGTTGCTTCAAATAATTTACCGATCGCCCTGACCCACCTGGTCTGCTTATCGTTAAAGCCGATGATCGGATATTCCAGGTTGTAAGTTTCGCCTTTGTTTACCGCGGCATTTACAGCTTCGACTACTTTTTCACGGTGGCTGTCCGCAATCTGACTGACCGCGGCCTCATAAGGCATAGTTTCATGCGGATCATAACCAAACAATTCCACTAATCTCGGTGAGGGGGAAAATTCAAATGTTTCAGCATTGATATACCACGTCGCTAAATTAGCGGCTTCTGTAGCCAACCTGAGATTGGCTTCCGCCCGTTCAATTTTTTTATGTACCCCGACTTGTTCCGTCACATCGTGAACGAACACCAATATGCCATTTATTACGCCTGCCTTATTCCGCCAGGGGGTATAAATGAAGGTGAAATAACGTTCTTCCGGAACACCGCCCTCTTGTTTGGCAAGGGGCAGCAATAATTCACTTAGGCTAAATGTCTCTCCTTTATGATAAACATCAAGCAGCATCTGCTTGATTGGGGTGCCCATAAGTTCGGGTAAAGCTTCAAAAATAGGCCGGTCTTGCAGGTTTCTGTTCGGCAATAAGGACTGATAAGCCGGGTTGATGAACTGGTAAATTAAATCTGCCCCCCTCAAAACGCAAACGCCCACCGGGGCTTGCAGCAGGAACTGGTTTAAGGTTTCTCGCTCCGATTCGGACGCTTCCCGGGCTTCCCTTAATTCAGCATTTACTACAGATAGTTTTTCATTTGCTCTAACCTGTGCCGTCACTTCTACCGCCATGTCAATGATGCCGGTTATTTTACCGTCTTCTATTAAAGGGGAATAAGTAAAATTAAAATAGCCGGTTTCCTGGCGTCCGTTACGGAACAACATAACCGGCGTTTCCTGACCTTTAAAAGTTTCTCCCGTTGTATATACTTGATGCAGCAGTTCATAGGGCGGCTGGCCTTTGAGTTCGGGCACTGCAGCTAATAACGGTTTACCAAGGATATCTCTGCTTTTTCCTAACAATTCCAGCATCAGCGGGTTAACCGAATCGATCACCAGGTCGTCACCCCTGAAAACAATAATGGCCATTGCTGCCTGTTCAAAAAGCGTATGAAATTTTTCCTGCTGATCCTGGCTGTTTTGTTTCGCTTTGATTTTGCTGGTGACATCATGTGTGGTTCCCATAACCTGTTGAATACGGCCTCGGGCATCCGGCAACGGCAAAAATTCCATAGTCCACCAATGCTCCTCCGCGCTGCGGCCATCAAGGGAAGGGATATCGTAACGAAAGGGTTCCAGATGAACTATTTTTTTGGTGGCTATTGCTTGATCCAGGCCGTCAACTACCAAGTCGTAGCCGTTGGAACCGGCCTGAGCCGGATCAAAAATTTCCCAGATGCTCATCCCCTTAATGTCTTTACCGATAGTGTTATTGACCATCTGGTGCATCTTATTATTGACTACCACAGTAAACTGCGGGGAATCAATGTTTACGATAATGCGCGGTTCCGCAAGTTCGTTAAAGACGGTAAAAAAAAGCGGATCAATGGGATCAATCATCAGGAAACGTATATAACTCCTTCAAATATAAAATTATTTCAGGGAGCAAAAACTTTAATTACTAATACAGGAAAACAACTTTTGCTTAAGAAATAGCATCGAATTTCAATATCAATTTAGCTATGCGAAGAACTTATACGCAACGCAAAATTTAAAGATATGTTTATTCATCATCTGGTTCAATGCTCAATCAGTAGTTGCAAATAAAAAGTTTCGCTGTCTTTCATGGAAATCCATGTTATTAGAGTAAGCCCTAGTCCTTTAGCTGCGGCAGCCGTTTTACCAGATGATCTTTCGCATAATAGCCCGTCTTAACGTGATTAGCAAAAAGCAACTGTAGTTTTAGGATCTTAAATTTCATTCATATCCACTAACAATATTTACTAGCGCCCCCATATCAGTTCAAGTATTCCTGAATCTTCTTCAGCAGGAAATCCAGATCAAACGGCTTAGCCATAAAATCAGTAGCTCCTGCATCTACGGCAATCTGCTGTCCGTCTCTGCTCGCCGAAATGACGATCACCGGCAGCTCATGCGTTTGAGGATTTTTGCGTAGGCTTTTAAGTACCTGGTCACCAGAAAGCACCGGCATCCAAAGATCCAGTAATAATAAGTCAGGGTGTTCGCGCTCAATAACGTCGTAAATCAAAAGGCTGTTCTGTACGGGCACTATATGGTAACCGCTACCCTCCAGTACGATTTCCAGCATATCTAATATGCCTTCATCGTCATCACAGATCATGATCGTTTTATTTCCCATCTCGCTGCGGTTTGTTTAAAGGTAAAGTAAAACTAAAGGTCGACCCTTGTCCGGGTTCGCTTTCGACCCATAGCGTGCCGCCATGATTCTTGATGATCTGGTCACAGATATACAAACCTATACCCATGCCGGGGAAACGCTGCTGTATGTCACCTACGCGGTAGAAACGGTCGAAAATCTTTTTCTGATCCTCCTGTTTGATCCCCATGCCCTGATCCTTAACCGAAAATTTGACGTAGTTACTCACGCGGGAAATATAGACGATAACCTCTTTATGATCGGGCGCATACTTGATGGCATTAGACAGCAGGTTATTGATCACCTGCACGATATGTGATTCGTCCGCGAGCACCTTTTCGTTGGTTGTGCCGATGATCTGTATATCGTGAGATTTTGTTGCTATCTGGATTGCCTCCACCGCTTCATGTACCATTTTATCGAAATCAAAACTATCCTTGTGCAGTTCGATATTACCCGTCTGGATACGGGAGACATCCAGCAATTCCGTTATTAAATTATTCAACCGGTCGATATATGTGCCGGTCTTGTCAAGAATTGCTTTAAACTTATCCGTCACCTCCGGTGGTACCATGCGTTGCATAACCTGTACCAGGCCCTTAACGGTGGTCAATGGTGTTTTAAGCTCATGACTGGCGATAGATAGAAAATCATCTTTACGCCGCTCGATCTCCCGGCGGTCGGTTATATCTTCTATAGCGATCAGAATGCGGTCCTTATATTGACCTTCCAATTCGATCCGGTGGGCGTTGAGCACCATTAATTTCTTACCGATATGCGGGAAGTCGTGCTCCACTTCAAATTCCTCAACAGGGTTATTTGTCGGTAATATGCTTTCAAGCAGTTCCCTTAAAGCCGGAATATTCCACTGCCCGTTACCGAGATCATAGAGCAATTTGCCTTCGGTATCCTCTGTGGTAACTTTAAAGGTTTTGAGGAAATGATCATTGACGCTGAGTACCTTAAATCCAGGATCCAAAACGATCAGGCTTTCCCTAACGGTCTGCACGATACTGGCCAGGTAATCTTCGCTTTCTTTCAGGCTTTGTGTGCGTTCCAAGATCCGTTTTTCCATCACTTCCTGCTGCTGGCGCAGATCCAGTTCCGCCTTTTTTCGGCGGGTCACGTCATTCTGAACGCCGATAAAGTAATTGACTTTGCCGCTTTCGTCTTTAATGGGTGACATGTAGAGCTCATTATAAAATAACGTGCCATCTTTTCTGTAGTTCCGGATATCAACAACGCAGCTTTCGCCGTTTTTGATCGATTTTTTTAATATTTCCCGCTCTTTTTGGTTACGGTCTTCTTTCTGTAAAAAACGACAATTGTGTCCTATGATCTCACTTCTGTCGTAACCGGAAATCGTTTCAAAAGCTTTATTACAATAAATGATGGGATTATCCGGTAGCCGGTTATCGGTTAATATAATTCCCGAAACGGATGCGTCCAACGCATGTAAGAGCAGGTTAAAGTCCTCATTAGTCGTATCGTGAGAAATATTAAACGCTCCGTTTTTTAAACTGTCCAACTCAATTATTATTAATTAAAAATATTTTTTGTCTGTTACAAATTTCCTGCCAATCGTAGTCATACGCCAATCACAGCTATCGTTATTTAGTTAATGGCCTTACCTGTTAGTGATTAAAGACAGTTTTTCCGGCCCGCTTGCGATGGTTGTTGCGGGTATCATTACAGGGAACAAAGCGCGGGAAGGGAGCATGTCTGTAGAAAGCAGGGATTATTTAGGGAAATTCTGGCACCTGGTTGATGAAATTTTAAATGCCGTGCTTTTCCTTTTCATAGGGTTGGAAATGCTGATTATCAAACTCAACCCTACGGTCATGATCATCGGGGGAATTTCCATCCTTACCGTTTTACTGGCCCGCTGGGTCTCGGTCATATTTCCTGTATTGTTATTGCGGTACAAGATCAAATTTGAAAACAATGCAATTGCTATTTTGACCTGGGCGGCCTCCGTGGCGGTATATCCGTTGCCTTAGCACTTTCGCTCAGCGCAGGCATGCACCAGGACGAATTTGTCCTTATCAACTATATGATCGTGGTTTTCTCTATCTTGGTTCAGGGACTAACGATCGGCAAGTTTGCGCAAAGCTTGCAGGCAAAATCTTAAAAATAACCTATGAGTGAGCTTTTACGACGCATCCGATATCTTTTGACCCACCGCTTTAACCTGCAGGAAGACAAAGCGGAAGAGTCTGACATCATCGCCTCGATCAGAAAAAATGTTGAATTCCGCGGGGCCAACCTCTGGGCGCTGATCTTTGCCATTTTCATTGCCTCCATAGGCCTGAACGTCAATTCGACAGCGGTAATTATTGGTGCGATGCTCATATCGCCCATCATGGGCCCGGTGATGGGAATTGGTTTAGGTATGGGTATTAATGACCTGGGCCTGGTTAAAAAAGGTGGAAAAAACCTGCTGGTTGCTACGGTCATCGCGATCATTACATCAACCATCTATTTTTCTGTTACGCCACTGCATGAAGCGCAATCGGAGTTACTGGCCCGGACATCGCCTTCGACGTGGGATGTTTTCATTGCCTTTTTTGGCGGCCTGGCCGGTATGGTCGCGGCTTCGCGTAAAGAAAAAAACAATGTCATACCGGGTGTGGCTATCGCTACGGCGTTAATGCCGCCCTTGTGTACAGCCGGTTTCGGTTTGGCGATGGGCAACTGGTATTTTGTTTTGGGGGCCATTTACCTCTACTTTATCAACAGCGTTTTTATCGCCATTGCCACTTTTCTAATGGCTAGGTACCTTAAAATGCCTAAAAAAGTGTTTGAAACACCCGGCGCGGAAAAAAAGGTAGCCAGGTATGTGATTATCATTGTCGTGATTACCATCCTACCGAGTATTTATATGGCCTACCGCATTGTTAACAAAAGCATTTTTGAAAATAACGCGCGGAAATTTGTCGAAGAACAATTTCATTTCGATAATACACAGGTCGTTTCCAAAACATTTAAATATGAGGATGATCACAAAAGCATTGACCTGCTGCTCATCGGTAGTATTCTTGATAAACCGGAGATCGATTCATTAAAGCACAAACTGAGTAAGTACCGGTTAGGGAATGTTAACTTAGTTATCCATCAGGGCCTGAATGCAAGCCACCAATTGGACTTTTCGCAAATCAAGGCAAGCATTTTAGAGGATGTGTTTAATAAAAGCAAAAGCGATACCATTGTTCCGGCACCGGTAAAAAAAACACCGGTTGTGGACAGCATGGTTGTGATGGAAATGAAAATTCTTTATCCAACCATAAAAACCTTCGGAGTGACAAAACTGGCGATACGTACCGTGGATTCGCTGCATGTAGATACGCAGCGCATTGCCCTGGCCCGTTTCAGTAAACCTTTGCCCAAAACTGATATTGTAAAGTTAGAGCGATGGTTACAGCAACGCTACCATTCGGCCTCACTTCAGTTAATTGTTCAATAAGCAGGGTTGATGGTGTTGCGATTTTCATACACCGTTTCGGATGTGGGTTAGACGGTGTAATTTTATCGCGTAAAAGCTATTGGCTAAGGCTAAAATGAATACCGAAACCGGGATGAACGGTGGTTTGATGCCGAAGGGTAATACGCCTGCCGGAACATTGGGCTGGAGATGCACATAGATCGCCGTGATCATGGTGCCAATCACCATCACCGAGCCTGCCGTGATGAAAGCTAAAAATCGCTTATGATCTATTTTTGCTTTAAAAATCAAAGCCGCAAGGAGGATGACACCCGTGGTAATTTCCGTGCCTATACCGAATGGGAAAGCGAAGTCACCGATGCCGCTTGTAATCAACTGGGTATGGAACCACTCGTTAAAGGGCTGGATCAATTTTAAACTACCGAAAGAGAACATAAAGATCCCCAGTATCCAGTACCTGATTTTTAAAGATTT
>Ga0116227_10013892_pt1 | contig 12484 bp, 10 predicted proteins | sample S1TSphgellanicum_FD_89693 | JGI IMG/M metagenome (GOLD analysis project Ga0116227, IMG submission 89693) | Host-associated microbial communities from peat moss isolated from Minnesota, USA - S1T2_Fb - Sphagnum magellanicum MG | ecosystem: Host-associated > Plants > Peat moss > Unclassified... | reverse complement strand
CGGGTTTCTCCAACCGCCAACTACCCTTAACCGAACCGTATTGGTTCAACCAGAAAGGCAGCTATGCTGAGGGCAAGCCTTGAAGGAACTTATTCCTTCAAGGCTTGCCCGAACCATCTCTAGCGACCAGAGGGAGCAAGGGTCTGAGTCCCCGACTCAATAGAATATTGAGTGGCCCGAATTCACTCTTGGGTCTAAATCCCATGCGTGAATTCTGCCTTCTGCCTCCAGCATAGCTGCCTTCTTTAACTCTCCTCACCCCAAGTTCGCAATTGCAAATAGACCAGCACCAAAGTTACGGCTAAAAGTACTGTCGCTGCTGCGGCTGCATAACCAAAATCAAACTGGCCAAATGCCTCTTCATAAATGTAGTAAACCAGTAAATTAGTAGAATTTAACGGACCACCGCCAGTAATTACATAAACTTGCTCAAAACTCCGCAATGTGAAAATAACAGTCGTGACCGTTGAGAAGATTAAAGTAGGTAGCAATCCAGGCAAGGTAATATACCAAAATTGTTGCCAAGCGTCTGCCCCATCAAGTTCTGCTGCTTCATAACGACTGGCGGGAATTGCTTGCAACCCTGCCAAAAACACCACCATATTGAAACCAAGTTGTTTCCAAACACTCAATATAATTAGGACTGGCATTGCCCAAAATGGGTCTTCTAGCCAGGGAATGGGTTCAATACCGAGTACATTTAAAAGTGCATTAACTGGTCCTTCTGTTTGAAACAGCCAGCGGAATCCCAACCCAGCCGCTACCAGTGAGATAATTGAGGGAAGAAAATAGGCAGTTCGCAGTATACCTCGTAAGGCAAAGGTACGGTTTAATAGTACCGCTAGTGCCAAAGGGATAATTAGACTGGGAATGACAGTGCCTACAGTGAAGTAAACGGTGTTACCAAGGACTTGCCAGAAATCGGGGTTGAGTAGCAAGCGCCAGTAATTTTTGAAGCCAACCCAGTGAGTGCCTGTTGAGGTAAAACTACCAGCAGTGAAGCTGAGGTAAAACAAATAGGCGATAGGCCAAACAATAAAGATACTTAGCAAAATCAGTGCTGGAGTGAGAAATATCCAGGCCGCAACGGCATCATTGTCCAGCCAGGATTTACTATATATTTTTGGCATCTACACTTAATCCTTTCTGGCTTTATGACGCTTCGCCCTGATTCTACCTCTAGCTTGGTCTCTCCGAACATTGTTCATCATGCCCTCCGTGCAGACAATCCTTTAAAACTGGGAATTATGGCTTCTGGCAATGGCAGTAATTTTGAGGCGATCGCCCAAGCAATCAAAGACGGGCAGTTGGCGGCACAAATTCAAGTTTTAATTTACAATAATCCAGAAGCTTATGCTGCTGTTCGGGCAGATCATTGGGGTATTCCATCTGTGTTGTTGAATCACCGTGACTACAAAAGTCGCGAAGACTTTGATCGGCAAATTGTGCAAACTTTGCAGCAGTATGATGTTGAATGGGTGATTATGGCAGGTTGGATGCGCCTGGTAACGCTCATTTTAATCAATGCCTTTCCTGAAAAGATCATCAATACTCATCCCAGCTTATTACCTAGTTTTAAAGGAGTGCGTGCTGTAGAACAAGCTCTTGCTGTTGGAGTCAAAATTACTGGTTGTACAGTGCATTTAGTATGTTTAGAAGTGGACAGTGGCCCCATTTTGATCCAAGCGGCAGTGCCAGTATTGCCTGACGATACACCAGAAACACTCCACGCTAGAATTCAAGTGCAGGAACATCGGATTTTGCCTATGGCGATCGCTCTCGCTGCCCAAACTTAACAAGAGTTAAAAAGTAAAAAGAGAATCCGCTTCAAACCAGCAGCGCGATCTAGCGAAAACACCAAATTTTGAACTTTATTCGCTTTGAGTTCCGGTTCAATGGGTTTAATTAACCAGTCGTAGAGTTGTTTACCAGTGGCATAAACTTCATTTTCCGAGGTGCGATTTTGTAGTGACTCGCGGAATTTCTTGACGGTTTTTTCCAGTTTTTGCTGACCCACAGGCACCTCTACTCTTTGTTCCAATAATCATAATAATCGAACTTTTCCTTCCCCCCCCTTAAACAATTATCATTATCGTTTTTTTCTTCCTTAGAGGTATTGACAAAAGGTACACACTTTCTAATTATCACTGATACCTTTAGAAATTGAAGAAGGCAGCTATGCTGGAGGCAGAAGGCACTTATGTTTCGCCTCAATTGGGGATTCAGACCCCGAATGTACGAGGGCGACTCAATCTTCGATTGAGTCGGGGTCTTCACCCTTGCACACGAGTGGTCGCATTCTTATGGTTCGGGCACTTCCGTGAAGGAATTTATTCCTTCTGCCTTTCTTGATAAAGAATACATATATATGTTTTTGTGTCAACCCATTAGGGTCTAAATTTTAATGCATTTGCCCTGACGGGTATTTTCAAGCGCGCTCCTCCCCTGAACGCTTACGTATGAGTTGTTTGATTTGTTTCTTATTGTTGATACTTTCTTTTTATGTGCCTTCTATGGCATGAGAAGATTTGGAATTATCTGCAAGCAAATGATTGAATTATGTATAAATTATATGATTTGTATGAGATGCATTGAAATCGTTACAAAAAACAGCTTTGATAACAGGACTGATACTATAAGATGATGTACGACAAGATACTGAAATCTTTGAATTTATAGGACATTAGAGAAAGTAGGCAGCCAAGAATTTTGCTATCAGCCAAAAGTTCTCCATACAACAAAGGTATGGGAACTACTCTCACTTTTACAACGCTCTTTTAGCTGTATTTATTTATACCCTGATGAAAGCTCCACTGCTGGATAATGAAGCAATTAGCACAGATGCCCTCAGCGAGCATCAAATTTTTGACATTGAACCCGAAGCTGCATTCGACGACCTCAGACAATCAGCTGCACGAATTTGTCAGACCCCCGTTGCCTTGGTCAGCCTTGTTGATGAGTGTCGTCAGTGGTTCAAGATGCCGATGGGAATGGAATTGGAGGAATCGAAGCGCGATGTGGTATTTTGTCACCAGACGATTTTGCAACCAGGCGCTTTGATTGTCCCAGATCTGCTGACAGACAAGCGATTCGTGACCAATCCATTAGTGACAGAACACCCCCAAATTCGGTTTTTTGCTGGCATACCACTGATCGCAAAAAATAGACAAACGCTAGGAAAGCTCTGTGTGATTGACTATGTACCGAGGGAACTCAGATCGGAACAAGTAGATGCCTTATGGGGATTAAGTCGCCAAGCAATTATGCAGTTAGAGCTACAGCGTAATTTAGCTGAAACGCCTATTTGGTGCAGGCTGTTAGTGCTCGCGGCGCTCGCGTAGAGGTGGTGGGTTTCAGGTCGATGACATGTTGTCAATCCCAATATCACAGAGAAGATACAATTTGAAGCCCAGTTTCTACGTGCCCAGCGCATGGAGAGCCTCAGCACCTGCTCATATCGGACTGCCATTCTCGTTCCTCAAGTTCCTTCTGGGGCAACAACAGAGAAGCTTCAATCTCCTGGCGGACTGCGGTTGTCACAAGAGAGTTGCTATTCAAACAATCTATAAGCAGTTTGTTGGCATCATAGTAGCGTTGCAGTACTTGCTGCTGCTCAGGGCTAAATTGCCAGTGATAGTTGATATGGCGATGCTCAGTAATCGCAGTCTGTAATGCAAGAGCCCAAGCTGGATAGTTCGCTTGCCACCAAGTCTGGAACCCTTGTTTGTCTAGATCAGGATCAGGAAATTGGTCTTGGAGTTGTTGCAGGGATTGATGTAATCCAACATCCAGGACAATTGCCAAGGCATTGCTGAGGGCATCGGCACAGCTATGGGCATGGGCAAAGTCGCAACTGCTATTAATTGCACATGCCAAAACCAGGTCATCCAGCGCCGCATCCAAAAAGATCCCCTGGTCAAGGGTGCAAGCAAGGGCAAAGTGAGGGGCAAGGTGAGGAGTCCGATCCAGGGCAAGGTAAAAGGCTCGAACTACAGCTTCCTTGGATTGGGCAAGAATGGTAGAAGATTTTTGGCTTGCCCAGGTTAAAAATTCTTGCAGATATTTATCTTGAGCTAATAGCGCATCAATTTGTTGCTTCATTAGCTGCACCAAGGCGTCTGCACTCCGCAGCATGGTAGCAGTCAATAAAAAGACTTCGCGCCATCGGGGTTCGGTGATGTGACTCACCAGTCGTTCCAAGGCTTGTTCTAATGCCTGTAGATTATGACTGGCAACGATTTTTCTGGCAGTAAAATATTCTTGAAATGCCAGGTAGGAGAAAGAAAAAATTCCCCGCGCCCGTTCCGCCAGTAACCCATGTTGCGCTTCTATTGCCTTCAACACTGCAACACTTTCCAGCAGCAATTCTTCAGGGTCGGTAGCAGCAGTGGGCAAATCACGGATATAGTCGGCAATATATTGCTCAATGACGCGTTCCTCAAAAAAGTAACAACCTTGCTCAAACGCCGTAGCGGCAATCTGACTCAGCAGTTTGATCTTTTGTGGCAATAAAAACCCGCGATAAATTTCATCCCGCTCAACTCCTCTGGCTTCATCCCACTTGCCGAGGAGAAGGTCTAGACATTGCTGATAAAATTCGGCTCGTTTCTGAGGAAATTTTTCCTGGCGATGGAAAACCCAACAGGCGACATGAAGAAACAGAGGGGTAACTGCAAGTTTGCGGAATTGCCAGTTTCGAGGTGCGCTGATCTGCTCAATGAACTCAACTGACTGAGCTAACCCATCCTGAGCGTTTGTCTTTGCGAATGCTACGAACCACCTTTGAGCAAAGGCGGCGATTTGTTCTTGGGTAAAAGGAGCAATTTCGATATCAGTAAAACGCCTGAGCTTGAACTTTTCCGCTGACGTTCGACAGGTAGCCACAAACAAATTTTTGTGATAATTGTCAGAAAATTTGCGAATTTCCTTTAAGATAATGTTGCTATCTTGATTGAGAAGTTCGTCTAGGCCATCTAGCAACAACAACACTCTACCCTCATGCAGCAGTGTCTCAATTTCGGATGGGTCTAAAATGCCAGACCTGAGAAATTCTAGGCGAATATAGTTTAATAAGCTGAAATTGCCGGCACTTCTGGAGTCTTCAGCATAATCTCTCAAGGTGATAAAGATGGGAACTCGGTTTGCCGCCAACTCACCTCGGTTGCACAGAATGGCAAGATGTTGCAAAAAGGTGGTTTTACCAGAACCTGGTTTACCTAGTACCCTGAGCTTGGAATAGATTTCGACTGCTCTCTTCCCTGGTATTTGTTTCTGGGAAACCTCACCTAAGCCAAAGCGGTCAAATTCATCTGGTCCAAGGTTTTGCAACTGAGAGACTTCTAACCACTGTTGGCTGGCGATCTCCTCCAGAATATTAACATCGATGTAAATGTCGTCTATACTAACACTACGGCTAATATCTAATAGCTGCAAAGTGCCACATTGGTCTTGAATTTTCTCCTGGCGTTGTGATCGCACCCGCTGCACTAAGGTATCAATATTCCAGAAAGTTCGAGGAGCCTGGACTCCAAATTCAGCTAGCTCTGTTCCGATATTCTCCACAATCTCCAGCCAATTCAGTTCCAGAACAGAGCAAATTTCAATAAAGGTATAACGCTCAATCGGACGACCTGTGAAAAACCTCCAAATAGGTTGGCGAGTTCTGATGTTCACTAACTCTGCCAAGTTTTTTTGAGTCCAAGCCTTGTAAGCAAACACTTTTTTCGCTTGTTTAATTCCGTCAGGTGACGCCCGTAGAGATCGCCTTACCATTGAACAAAAATTCGACTTATCCGCATAAATAAAGATCAATTTTTTTATATCCTGATCTTATACAATTATTTATGTTAATTTCCTGATTTTGTGCCTAAGTTATACAAAGTCTAACTCATTGCCCTTGATTTCATTAACATTATGAAAAGCCAAAAGCCATGAACCCCAAAAACTTTTGGTGAGTCAATTTGCGCTCATGTGCTTGTGAACGTTGAGTTTCAGACTCTGAGTTTGGCGGGTCACTCCTGACAACTGTTATGGCGTGGAGTAAAATTATTAGAATTTCATAAATTTTTGTAACGAAATCGGACACTTCATTTCTCTTGTTGCTTTACTAGGTAACTTTTCACACCAAAATAATAACGTCTTTACCAAGAAAGGCAGCTATGCAGAGGGCAGAAGGAACTTATTCCTTCTCGATTGCCCGAACCTTCTGGCGACCGGAGGGAGCAAGGGTCTAAGTCCCATGCGTGAATTCCTCCTTCTGCCTTCTGCCTTCGTACTTCTGCCTTCTTTAATCAAACCTGTTTAAGATAGTACTCAAACCGCTCCCGTAGTTGTTCAACAGTCAGATTCTGAGTCCAGAACTCTATCAGGGCGTGGCCAAAGGCCCAGGCGTTGCGGTCAGGGGAGGTGGAGTTTTCCAGCAACAGCGACCAGAGGGATAGCAGGTCAAAGTTAAGCATATTCGCATTGCCCGGACTCAAGAGCAAGAAGAGATCATATGCCATCTGGAGCTTGCCAATGACAACAGGCAACTGTTCCACGGGAATTTTTTCCGCCAATAAATATGCCAGGGTTGGAGTTCCGGTTGACAGCGTGGAAATGAACTGAAGGACGGGACTTTTAAGTAGTGCAGCTAGTCCCTGTATTGTCGCCATTTGGAAGGTATAGTGGTCAATAATTTTCGCGGCAGCGACGGTGCGAGCTTCCAAGTTACGTAAAAAGCGGGCAAGACGGAGTTGCTTGGCAGGTGCGATCGCCTCCACCAGTCCGAACGACAGAGCTTCCACTCCCCAGGGGGTTCGACCCGTTTTGACGTCACCAGTCACGATGGGCAGAACCAGAGAACAATTGTCGCCCAGTAGCTGAGCCCGATACTCAGTGGCTTCCCGAATGGCAATTTCCTTTGGGCGATCGCCCCATTGCCAGTCATAGGGAGGTTCCCACTCGCGTATGGGACGTAGACGATCTACTTGAGTAACGACAGTAATCACAGGCAGGTCTACAACTTCCGCCTTCATATCTTTGAGAAAGTCCACATCCATTTGCAAGGAAGGATCGAGGGCAGGAGTGACTAACAGCAGTAGATCAGCGTTTGTAGCATAGTCAAGCACGATCTTCCGTAGATCTGCATGGTTAACTTGTTCATAACCCGGAGTATCCCAAAGCGTCAGTGTTTCGACCGTTTGGGTCTGCCATTGGTAATTTTGAATCTGATCGGTACTGGGCAAAATATCCACTGCGGCTCGTTCTGCCTGAAACAGTGTGTTAATCAGGCTGCTTTTTCCGGACCCTGTTCGCCCTGCAAGCAGAATATTGACTGGCTTTTGCTCAGCCGCCCCGGCTGGTTCTGCTCTCTCTATGATCTCTCGGAGAGTTTGGGTTTTAGCCTTGGGTAGTGTCGGTGTGGGCAAGGGGGATCGTGAAGCTGGCAGTGTGCTGCCGCCGTAGAGGATGATCGCCTGCCGACATAAGTTTCTGAGGGTAGCTTCTCGCAGAAGCTGACTCAAATTCACCAGCAGTTGTTGATTTGCCTGCTTACCGTAACGCTGACCGGCTTTTCTTGCCACCGCCACCGCAGGGTTCAAGAGCCACTGTGCTAAGTTCCATGCTGAAGAAAGTTTACGCACTGATGGCTCCAGCTGACGATAAACCTCGTACGCTTTGTAGACCTGCCCAATCGTGACCTGATTGAGAGCAGGTGATAATTTTTGCATCCACTGATCTAGGTCATCTACTGTTCCCCGGATCAGGGTATAAGCTTGGGGAACATAAATGTTCAGCAGGGGATACTTCACTTCAGGATAGTAGATATGAGCGATCGCGACAACTAGATCCTGGCATCGCTGCCAAAATATTTGCCAGTCTTCCCACAGGGGTGGATCGCTCTGTGCAGCTTTCAGGATCTCTTGTAGTGCTGCTTCTGCTTGCTTGGCGGCGTCATTTGTATCATCTACAGCGGATTGAAGTTCTTTGCGGGCTTCTGCCACTAGAACTTCCACCTGCTCTTTCACAGGTTGAGTCCATCTGACCAGAAGCCAACGCCAGCCCACGAATACAAGTGTAAACACACCCCAAATCCAACTAATGCCCCACTCGTGGATTTGCCACCCCGCCGCTACCATCAAGAAACTGACGATAATCGAGATCGGGAGTGCCAACACAACCCACTGCCACAACTTTAATCGCACCATTGCCCCACGCCTGCCTATTACCCCTGCTTCACATTACAGGGTTTGAACAGTTCCTAAAACCTTACTCAAGGTAGTACAAACATTCCCAAAATTATCATAATAATCGGGTAGTGAGAGCAAAGGTGAAACAATTGTGTACAGTTAACTGTATAACTGATAACTGTTTATCTGGCGGTCGCAGTGACAGGAGCGTATCTAGCGTATCGCTCTAAGTAAAATTCTTTGGGATGAGCGATTGCCTTGACAGACTCCCGCTGTTTCACTGCATCCTTCCATCGCTTTATGCGTGGGAATTCAGATAGATGTCTAAAGTCACGATAATGCTTAATGACAGACCAACGCTCAAACCAGGGGTAAAAGGTAAGGTCAACGAGACTGATAGATTCACCAAACCAGTAAGGACCTTCCCCAGACAGTTTTCCTAATCCTTCATTTTCTATGAATTGCAGATGATTGTAGAGTTCCTGTGCTGCTTCTTTTTGCTTTTGCTGGTCTGGGTTCCGCAGGACATTAGAGTAAGCAGGAACAAATCTAGTATTAGCAAAATCGATCCAAATTCGCGCCTGTGCCTTACCTATTGGATTGCTAGGTAACAGTGATGGTTCGGGAAAAACCTCATTTAGATACTCGTTAATAATTGCTGACTCCCAAACCCGTTCATTACCATGTTTAATTGCAGGTACTTTGCCATAAGGAGAAATTTCCGTAAAACCCTCTGGCTTGTTCTGCAAATCAATCTCTACTAAATCGAAGCCAATGCCCTTTTCTGAAAGTACTAAACGCGAGCGGTGAGCAAAGGGACAAACGACTGCACTATAAATTGTAATTTCAGCCATGTTTAGTTTCCTTTTTCTTTCTAAAATTGCAACCGCAGACGCACGCTGATGGACTCAGATATTTAACGGTTCTATCAGCTTGTATCTGCGATTCAAAATCTAAAATTGGATTGGAGCTTGTGCGACCAAAATCATTGATGAAATTCCTGGCTTACTTTCCTTAAATACTGTAAGTCGGTAAATAAATCGTAGTTAATTCATCTGTCCTGAATTATGACATAGATAGCCCAGAGAAGCAAGCCTATAGGGAAAATCTAAACCGGTCGTAAGTTTACTTAAGTAAACACTGATGTTTTGTATTTTTTGTATAAAAAGATACCTTGCAAGTAAGTGAGGTACAAGGCTGATGTCTAAAAGCCAGACACAGAACCTTTTTTGCTTCTGGCTCCTGGCTCCTGAATTCTGCTGTATCTTTAGGTACTTCCTAATTTTTTCAGAAGCCCACACTGTAAACAGAGGGTCAGTGTGTGTAGTTGTCACGATTCGTTCTGACTAATTGTTGTTGCTTCGTCTGTATCAGGTGGCTCATTAGTTAACTCATCAATGAGGGAGACAAAGACAGCAGCAATTGGGACTGCTAAGAGTACACCAAAGAATCCTAATAGCTTACCCATAATTAGAAACGTCAGGATCACCATTACAGGGTGAAGATTAACTTGTCGGCCCATAACCAAAGGCTGAACGAGGTGTGCGTCTACCTGGTTCAGGATGAGAAACAATCCGAGAACCAGCAACAGCTTCACTGGTGAAAGGCTAAGAGCAACTAACGCTGGTAAAACGGTGCCCACAATTGTACCAACGTAAGGAATCACCTCAAGCAAACCCGCAATTATTCCGAAGGGAATAGGTGATGGAACGCCCAAAGCCCAGAGTCCAAGTACTGCTCCTAAACCTAAAAATATCATGGCGACCCCCGTACCAAAAATCCAACCCCGCAGTCTCACTTCAACAGCCGAGAGAAAATGTTTAAACTTTTGGTGGTTTCGGCGGGGTACGATCCGGAGAATGCCATTAATCAATGAATCTGGGTCGTTCGCCATATATAAAGCTAAAATCAGTGTTGCCACAAACTCAAGCGGTATACCAAGGGTTTCACGCAACACAAGTGGAACTTCCTTCAGTAACTCGTTGGCAACGATCTTTAATTGTTTTATTCCCTGGGAGATGTCTGGGATCAAGCTATTAGTGCGGTGAAGCTCTTCAACCCGTATGCTCAGTGTATTTAGGTAGGTTGGTAGTGTCACTAGTAGCTTATGAGTTTCTGTAATTAGACTAGGAATTACTACAGAAATCAGCAAGATGACAAATCCCACGATCAATCCAATCAGTATAAAAACGGATAACCACGGTGACTTTACAATTCTTTGCAACCATCGAAGCAGAGTTCGGAAGATTAGAGCAATCAATGCCGCAATGGCAATTAGCTCCAAAACTGGCAAAAGTCTATACAGAATGTAGATTGATACTGCAACAATAACTGCAAACGGCGCACCACGACTTAGTTGAGACCATCCAGTTTCTGTATCATTAGAGCTTGCCATTGCTATCTCTTCTCCCTCCTCACAAGTGGAATACGATTTTGGATTGATAAGGTATAGCTAAAGCGCACCTTCGTAATTGTGCAGCATAGCCCTGTGATCCTGAGTCTACATGTTTATTTGCGCTTCAGTATAATTTATTTACTTTTGAATGTTGAATTTTCAATTTTTGACTTGACTATCTGCTTTTGCATTCCTGCCTGAAACTGCTTGCCTACATAAGAGAGAGAATCTGCCGCGTGCTTGTGGTCATAATTCCAACCATAGTTGGGACCAGATAACCCGTGACCACCAGGAAAAGTATAAAAGACGTTTTCGATGCCCAACTTATCTAACGTTTCATGAAACTGACGACTGGAATTGAGAAATTCACTGCCAGCTAAATCATTAAGTCCGGCATCTAAGTAAATACGTATACGTTGGCGTTGTTCTAGGGGTATCTGTCCCACAAATACTTGTGGGCTATTTTGAGGTCCGCTTTCATCTGTAAAGTAACCAATTTGACTAAAGAAAATGTTGAAGTTGTTTAAGTGGCGTAGCCCGATATTGAACGCACCCCAAGCACCAGAGGAAAGTCCACCCATCGCCCAAAACTGCGGTTTGTTCAAGGTACGATAGCGTGATTTCACGACAACAACTAACTCTTGACCAATCAAGGTGCTGACATTACCGTTGGGTCCGTCGTAATAATCTGGGTCCCATAGAGGACTGGAACCTCGCTTATCATTGCCATCAGGTGTAATCACAATTGATGGCGGTAGTTTCTTACTTTTGTAGAGTTGAGTCAATACAGGAATAATGCCAATTTTGTCTACCCAAGCACGCGCATCGTCGTGTCCACCGTGCAAAAGAAAAATGACGGGATAGCGTTTTGTAGGGTTTTGGTAATAACTAGGAGGCAGAATGACACCATATTGCCGCACCTCACCCATTGCCTTACTGTTGAAAGTTTGCAAATGAAATTTCAATGCACTGCCAGAAACATTTGTTGGCGGTGGGTCTAACTGGGGTGCACCTGCAATGAAGACATACCAGTATCCCGCACCTGCTAGCAACGTGAGTGTCGCAGCACCAACACTGAGAAGAATTTTCCAACGCTTGGCTATAATTTTCATTAACTCAAAAAATTGGATGAACTTTTGAGCAATTGACGTCAGCAATTTTGATTTAGTGTGGTGATTCGTCAAATGAATTCACAAAAAACGCCAGCGCCGCATTGACAAAATTGATAGAGACCACTACAATGTTACATCGTTTCTTATCTGCTATGTATGGATGCTTCCTTCAATTATGAAACAATGAACCACTCCCACTCCTAAAAGGAGTGGGTTTCAGGTTAAACACAGTACACCGTTGTACCACTCAGCCGCTCTTTTAGACCTAAAGTCTTATCTGGAGACGGTTTTAACCTTTGTCGCAGACGCTCTCGCTCGTGTTGGTCAAGATAACCCTGAGCTTGGACTTGCCTTGCTGCTTTAACGTTGTTGGAACTCTGTCCATGCTGCACTAAGGATCGGTTCCGAAGAAAGGATACCCTTGACGGGCATCCTCCACAGACAGATAACCCTCTTGATTGACATACAACCCAAGATATGAGCTAAACAGATCTCGTTGCTAACCACACCTGTATTGTCATGGTGGACGCGCTCAGAAAGTGTTTTCTTCACACGTTTTCCATCCAAGTGAGTTTGAGAACAAGCTGTTTTTTGACGGCTTCAAATGCTTTGGCTCTTTCTGGATTGCTAATCAGTTCCCCATTCCTATCCAAGATGATTCTGGGTAATTTTTTCGCCTCTGCCCATGCCTCAGAATTTCTAACTAATTCCATCCTGATGAGAGCCTCGGATTGAACAGCGTTTAACAACCTGAACCCTGAATTGAATTTTGCTTCCAACTCTCTTTCTTGTTGGGAGTTAACAAT
>Ga0116227_10013891_pt1 | contig 12488 bp, 11 predicted proteins | sample S1TSphgellanicum_FD_89693 | JGI IMG/M metagenome (GOLD analysis project Ga0116227, IMG submission 89693) | Host-associated microbial communities from peat moss isolated from Minnesota, USA - S1T2_Fb - Sphagnum magellanicum MG | ecosystem: Host-associated > Plants > Peat moss > Unclassified... | reverse complement strand
TTCCATACTCATTTCAACGGCCGCAAACACGTGATCCTTTTCGACTCAAAATGGAGCGAACGTTTATATTGCATACCCTTCGCTACCTACGCGCTGGAGGATTATGATATTGAAAACCCCGACTTTAATAAATTCCCGGCGCTGGATGGCGTAGAAGGCCAGCAAGCAATCCTGGAGCATGGTGACACGCTGTTTATGCCTACCGGTTACTGGCACTGGATGAAGTACCTGGACGGTTCATTCTCTATCTCCCTTCGCGCGTGGGATAGTTCGTGGGCCATCAAGGCCAAAAGTTTGTACAACTTGACTATACAGCGTAAGTTTGATGATATAATGAAGAAAAACTTCAAAAAACGCTACATGGACTGGAAGGAAGAGCTGGCGGTGGAAAGGGCGAATAAAGCGCTGGCGCATCATGAGCCTAAATAGGACCGCAGATTTTTGATTGATTTTTTTGATTTCACTGATTTTCGAACTTAATTACTGTCGCTTTGCCGTTACCTAAATACGGTTTAACATTACCTTAACACCGATAACGTTTTATTTTCATTACTTTGTTAATTACAGTATTGTTTTCAATACCATTAATTAACATGCATGAGTTTTATCCTCCGTCCTGTCGACACTGTCGAATTTATTAGCCCTTCCGATTTTAAAAAGAATTATTTAGATAGACGCAAACCGCTGATCATCAAAGGGCTCACCAAAAGCTGGCCCGCGCGGGAGAAATGGACAGCCGAATACCTGAAATCCGTTGTTGGTAAAAAGGTGGTGCCGTTGTATGATAATTCTAAGGCTGACCCTTCCAAACCCATAAATTCATCAGCTGCCGAAATGCCTTTTGATGAATATATCGACCTGATAAAATCTACACCGACTGAACTGCGTATTTTTTTCTTCAATATATTTAAACAGGCACCGCAATTATTGGATGACATCGTATTGCCGAAAGACCTGATGGGCGGTTTTTTGGAAAGTATGCCGGCGATGTTTTTCGGTGGCTCAAATTCAGTGACTTTTTTGCATTACGATATTGATCTGCCGCATATTTTCCATACCCATTTTGGCGGCCGCAAACACGTGATCTTATTCGAGAACAAATGGAAACGCCGCTTATATTGTATCCCGAACGCCACCTACGCCCTGGAAGATTTTGATGTAGCAAACCCCGACATTGCAAAATTTCCCGCGCTGGACGGGGTAGAAGGTTTTGAAGTTTTTTTAGAGCATGGCGATACCCTGTTTATGCCCACCGGCTACTGGCATTGGATGAAATACCTGGATGGTTCGTTCTCATTAAGTCTGAGGGCCTGGGATGCATCGATCAGGCGTAAGGCGGCAAGTGTGTATAACCTCGCGGTTAAGGGCGGGTTGGATAGTTTGTTAAAAATGACGTTTAAAGCTAATTACGCCAAACGCAGGGAACGGATGGCTGTAAGGAGGGCGGATAAGGCGTTGGCGGATGGTAAGCCGGATCGCTGATTTTGATTGTAATTTGAAGTAAGCTAAATAGAACAGATGTTTAAAAAGGCCTAATGCGATAAGCGGTAGTTTGTAGCTGACTTATAATCTCCGTGCTAAACCGGTGCGCTTTGCAGAAGGAAATAATATTTTTAAAAAAAGCCCTCGATTTTTCAATAGTTAGTAGGTGATATGTGTTAAATATCACAGGTTTCTTATTCGCTTTACCAATAGTGATAGTGAATGTTCCGTAGTCATCAGGATGTAATATCTTTTTATTGACACTATAATCGTAAGCTGACATGAATTTCTTTATTTGAGAAAAACTAACATCGTCTAATATGGTATTCTGTAAAAGCGCGTTATCTTGCAATTCAATGTTTTGAGTTGAAATTAATATTGTCCAGATAGGTTTATCAGAAGATCCTGTGTGTTTGATTTCAATATAGTTAGAGTTTTGGCAGAAACTATGTAATGAAAATACTAACAGTAAAAGCAGTATACGAATTTTAATTTCCATAAGTATGATAATTTTAACCTTTTAAGTTACTGGCTTCGTTTTCAACTCGTATGGTCACACACAATTTTCCATTCACCATTTATCTTTTTAAACCATAGGGTAAAATATCCGCCTACATCCCCGATGGTGCGTTTCAGGTGCCAGGCGCCTAACATAAAGGCATTGTGTTTATCCAAAATATCCAATTTAATGATTGTAAAATTTAGCTCACCCATGGCCGCCTTATCAGGATAATTTTTTTTATAACGGTCGATGGTATTTTGCCACCCATATACCGGCGCGGCCTTGCCTACGAAAACCAGCGAATCAGATTTCCAATAACCCTGCATAAAACCGTCGATATCACCATTGTTCCAGGCGGTTTGCTGGTCGGCCATTAATTTGATAATGGCCTGTTTATCCTGGGCAAATAAATTGGCTGATAAAATCAGAAAGAGGAATGCGATCAATATTTTTTTCATAAAGCAATTTACAAAAAAGCATTTACCTTTAGCGCACATCTTTTAGCCAATTATGAATAAGAAAGTCCTTTGCTTTGGCGAGGTTTTATGGGATGCCTTCGGCGACGAAAAAAAAGCTGGCGGCGCGCCGATGAATGTTGCCCGTCACCTGGTGCAACAGGAAGTAGACACGATTTTTGCCAGCAGGGTCGGAGTGGATCCGTCAGGCCGGGAATTAGTTGATTTTTTGAAAAATAACGGCCTGTATTCCGACCTTATTCAGTTGGATGATATATTACCCACTTGCGAAGTTACCGTACATTTAGATGAAAATAAGCAGGCGACTTACGTTATCCCAGAGATTGTATCATGGGATAATATTCAAACTGAAAATACTCTTACCTCAGCCGCTACAGCCGCAAAGGCGATAGTTTTTGGCAGCCTTGCGTGCCGCAAGGAAACCACGCGTAAAACATTGTTAAATTTACTGGATGAGACCAGCGCGCTTCGCATTTTTGATGTAAATCTTCGTCCGCCACACTACACCATGTCGACTATTGAAACGCTGGCTGCCCGCGCTACCGTAGTAAAAATGAACGAGGAAGAAGCTTCGTTATTGATTGGTGGCAGCAGCCTAAGTTTAAAGGATAAGATTGCTGAATTTTATGCTAAGTACCATGCCCGAACCATTTGTGTAACCCGTGGTGAACACGGCGCTATTATCCGGCACGATCACCAATTTTATGAACATCCCGGTTATAAGGTACAAGTTGCCGATACCGTAGGTGCAGGTGACTCATTCTTAGCTACCCTTATTGCGGGTATTCTTCATCAGGAGCCTATGCAGGAAGTATTAATAAAAGCTTGTGCTATAGGGGCATTGTTACTTCTAAACGGGGAGCAAACCCGGTATACGATAACCAGGAGATCAACGCGATTATGAACAGCTAACAAAAGCTTGAATTTTTATATATTAGTTGCTCCTTTTAGACTACCGTGAAATCTCTAAAATTCCTGCATAATAAAAGAAATTGCTTCGCCCTTTATTTGGTGTTATGCAACGTAGTTGTACTTTCTTTTATTTTTCATCCCAAAGTATATGCGCTACCATCTGCCCCAGCTACAGACCCCCATAGCATTTTTGATCATTTAAAGCAAGTTTCCGAAAAATACAGGGTGGATACGGCATATATATTTTACCGTTTAAATTTCAGACATGCACCTTTAGCTGTCGCGATGGCCAACCTGGATAGCTTATCGGTAATTGCTACTGAAATTGGGGACCTTTCTCTACAATGTTCCGTATTTGATATGCGTGCCGATTATTACTCGGTTAATCATGGATTTAATAAAATAAGTACTGCTTACTATCAAAAAGCCATTGATTTTGCAATCTATAATGGTATGACCCTTCAAACGGGTATAGCTTTAAATAACAAAGCAGTATACTTTTTTATTTATAAACAATATGTAGCCGCTTGCGAATGCTTTTTAGAGTCGGACGACAAGTTTAGAGAGATAGGTTACGCCCATGTGCCTAAAATACACATGTATTTGCTGCATTCCGTTAATTTTTATTATGCCCTTGGAGAGTATGATATCGCACGTTCAACCCTGGAAGAAGCGCTAAAATATGTACCGGATAACAAAACATTTAACCGCGATAAAATTAACATCATCAACACGCTGGCGCTTACCTATAGAAACAATAAGCAGTACACATCATCATTGTATTATTTTAACCAGGCACTGCAAATTGCCATAACAAGCCGCGACACCGTTTGGGTAGGTATAGTAAAAGGCAATATCGGTTCAGTGTATTTTTTACAGGGCAATTACTCTAAAGCGCTCCCTTACATCTATTCCGACTATAACACTTCTGTTACCCATGGCGAGCCGGTAAATGGTGCAATGGCACTGTTAAGATTAATAAAAATAAGCATTGACGAAAAGAATTTACTGCTTGCTGCCAAGCGGTTAGATACTGTGCAATCATTGATAAAAGGCAGTCGTGAGGATGTTTTAGGCTTAATGGTGGATTATTATGATCTGAGATCGCAGTTGTTTGAACAGTTAAACAGACCGGCATTGGCATTATACAGCCATAAAATGTATGAAATGGAAAAAGACAGCCTGATAAAACGCAATAATATTGCTGCTGTTGAGCGCATAACACTGCGTTATGAAACAGACAAGCACGCAGCCCAATTAAGTAAAGTGAAGGCTGACGAAAAAATACAATCGGTAAAGATATATGCAATTATCGCGGTTTTATTGTTGCTAATGGTAATATCAATATTGTTATATAACCGGCAGCGCCTAAAAGATAAAAAGGATAAAGAATTGCTTATAGCTGAAAAGCGTGTAGTTGACGAGCAGTTGAAAAGTGCCGATATAGCCTTACACGGGTTCACTGAGAATATAAGGCAAAAAAACCTGCTTATAGAGAATTTTAAGGCCGAGATTGAAAAGCTTAATAAACAATCAGCAGGTGACACCCATGCCGGTAATCTCGAAAAATTGCTTCAAGCGCATATCATGACCGATGAAAACTGGAACGATTTTAAAAAACTGTTTTCTAATGTCTACCCTGGTTTTTTTGTAAACCTGAGTAAAGGTTATCCCCAGCTATCCGCTGCTGATACCCGGTTGCTGGCCCTGGTGAAATTAGGCTTGAATAATGCCGAGATGGCGAATATGTTAGGAATTACAGTCGAGGGCATTAAAAAAGCTAAACAACGCCTACGTAAGAAAATCAATATCGACGCCATTAATGACATAGGCAATTTTTCCGACATTTAGATCGCTACTTTTCTTGTCCATCACCTTCGCAGTTCAAAACGGGTTATTTGTCCACCATTTGTCCATGCTGATTTTTCGCAACAAATACTCTTTGTCTGTATTTTTACAATACCAATTAAATTTAAATACAGGCTTTAAATGCAAACATTATCAACTCAGCGAAGAAAGTGTAAAAAATGCAATACAGGTGTATTGGATACCCGCGTAAAAAGACCACTATTTATCAAAGTGCTCTTTTTTTGGCTCACTGTCAAAAGATATAAATGTGATTATTGTAATAAAAGGTCTTATAGTTTTGATAAAACAATAAGCCATTTAAAACTTGTTAAAGCTACAAACGATATATTAAAAGAATCGAAGCCATTAAAAATTACCTATATCTCTCCTTTGAAAACAGTAGAGTAAAACTCTGCGCAATTTGACTTTTACCGCCTGCCACACCCGGCAGGCGGATTTGTCTTTTATTCGTTACTTTCAAATCAGGGTTATTTTTCCTACACTTGTTTCCAGCTACTCAAACAAGAACCAATGTACACCGTAAAGTATACTTTAGCTACAGCCCTATTATTTTTGCTGTTTGCCTCTTTTAAACCAATGGAAAATACTGATCCTTATGCTAAATATCCTGTTTATAAAGGTGAGTTGGGGGTTGACTGGTCGCCCCAAAAAACAACTTTTAAAGTATGGGCACCAAAAGCTTCCGAGGTAAAGTTGCGGTTATATGATACCGGCGACGGCGGAATTGCCATAAAAGAGATCATGCTTGAAAAAAAATCAAATGGTTTGTGGAAAAATGAAGTTAAAAAAAATCTCAAAAATAAATATTACACCTTCCAGGTTCAGCAAGATGGAAAATGGCTGACTGAAGCTCCTGATATTTACGCCAAGGCGGTGGGTGTAAACGGGCATCGTGGTATGGTGGTCGACCTCGCTTCTACTGATCCCAAAGGCTGGAAAAAGGACAAAAGCCCTAAATTTAAAAAAGCCACTGACGCGGTAATTTATGAGCTGCATATCAGGGATATATCCGTGGATCCGAATTCAGGTATTACAAATAAAGGTAAGTTTTTAGGATTGACGGAGATAGGCACCAAAGGCCCGGATGGGCAGTCTACAGGGTTGGATCACCTTAAAGAGTTGGGTATAACTCACGTACATATCATGCCCGCATTCGATTTTAATTCAGTTGACGAAACCAAACTCGATCAAAAGCAATATAACTGGGGTTATGACCCGCTAAACTACAATGTTCCGGAGGGTAGTTATTCAACAAATCCTTTTGACGGTAATGTGCGAATAAAAGAATTTAAGAAAATGGTACAGGCGCTGCACAGCAATGGTTTACGGGTAATTATGGACGTAGTTTACAACCATACCACCGATATCGACCACTCCAACTTTAGCCAGTTTGCACCGGGTTACTTTTACAGGCATAATCCCGACGGCAGTTATTCCAACGGAACTGGTTGTGGTAACGAAGTAGCTTCGGAGCAACCGATGGTCCGTAAATTTATGATGGAATCGGTGTTATATTGGGCTAAGGAGTATCATATTGATGGTTTCCGATTCGACCTGATGGGTACACACGATATTAAAACTATGAATGCCATTAGCGATACCCTTCATAAGATCGACCCCGGTATGGTTATTTATGGCGAAGGATGGACGGCAGGAGCAAGCCCATATCCCGAAGACAAACGGGCTATGAAAAAGAATGTCAGCCAGTTAAATAACATCGCTGTTTTTAGCGACGATATCCGCGACGGTTTAAAAGGCGGGTTCAGCGATGTAAAGGAAAAAGGCTTTATTGACGGTAACCCGGATAAAAAAGAGAGTGTAAAATTTGGTATCGTAGCCTCGGTACAGCATCCGCAAATCGATTACAGCAAAGTCAATTATTCCAAATCGCCATGGGCAAAACAGCCTTACCAGTCAATAACTTACGTGTCGTGCCATGATGATAACACCCTTTTCGACCGCCTAAAAATAGGTAACCCGGATGCCTCCGAAACTGAACTGGTAAAAATGGATAAGCTGGCACATACCATCGTGTTAACCTCTCAGGGTGTGGCATTTATACAATCCGGCGCCGAATTTTTGCGTACCAAGCAGGGGGTGGCTAACTCCTTCAAATCGCCGGATGATATCAACGAGATCGACTGGAGCCGCAAAGTAAAATACGCTGACGTATATAACTATTACAAAAACCTCATAGCCCTGCGTAAAGCTCACCCGGCCTTCAGAATGCCCTCAGCAGGTGAGATACGCCGGCACCTCGTATTTATGGATATGCCTGATCCTCTGGTGATTGGCTACCAACTTACGGATAACGCCAATGGCGACAAATGGCAAACCATCATGGTATTACTTAACGGCAACAAGGATGATAAGTCCATAACCATCCCGCCGGGTAACTGGACGCTGGTTGGCGACGGCAATACCATCAACCCAAAAGGTATCAAAAATATAAGTGGTGCATCGGTTAACGTACCGGGCACTACGGCTTATATTTTGTACAAATAATATCCTTTAACATCCCTATGGTGTGTAATTCGGTACATTAAAAGCCATTGTAAAATTAACTTTAGCTGTAAACTGGTACATTTCAAACGGTTTGAGACAAGTTCAGACGTATATAATCGCTTATAAGGCGACATAAACCACAATTCAAACAATCCTGCGCATAAACTGTGACTTTCATATAACCGTATAATTTCTACCTTTGCATGGTTAGTGTATAAAATACACTAAGTTTTAATTGTAACTGTTTAAATGAGCACCTCGGAAAATTCATATCCATATCAAAAGCATACCCTTCGGTTGATTGTGGGTGTGATGTTTTTTTTGGCAGGTCTATGCTTTGCCAGCTGGGCATCCCGAATTGTTACCGTTCAGCAAAATTTAGGGTTATCGGATGCCGGCCTGGGGGTTATATTATTCTCCCTGCCTGTAGGGCTGATGTGTTCACTGCCTTTCTCCGGCTGGATCATCACTATCATCGGCAGTAAGCGGTTGCTTATCCTGTCGCTCACTGCTTACAGTATTACGCTTATCGGTCTTAGCCTGGCACAAACTGTTCCCGAACTAATCGCCTGCCTTGTATTCTTCGGCTTTTCAAGCAACTCGGTCAATATATCGGTAAATACCCAGGCCGTCGCTGCAGAAGTGATGTATCAAAAACCCATTATGGCATCATTTCACGGGTTGTGGAGCATGGCGGGTTTTACCGGCGCGGGCATCGGCACATTTATGATAGCCAACGGTATTTCGCCGTTTCATCATTTCATCATCATCACAGCGTTTATTATAATCACCATAATTGCCGCGTTCCGGTATTTGAAGGATGATAAAGTAACCGATAGCGGCCCTGTTTTCGTAATGCCCGACAGCTCCCTCATTACGCTCGGCTTTATCGCCATGTGTTCCATGATCTGCGAGGGCGCCATGTTCGACTGGAGCGTCATCTACTTTAAAAAAGTGGTATTGGCGCCAACCGCCCTTATCGGTGCCGGCTTTACCGCCTTTATGTGTACCATGGCCGGCGGCAGGTTCATTGCCGACTGGTTCGCCAAGCGCTATGGTCTCCGGCGCATTTTGCAGGTCAGCGGCTCATTAACGGTATCAGGTTTGCTTGTCGCCGTTATCTTCCCGTATTTTTATACCGCCATGGCAGGTTTTTTACTGGTAGGGGCGGGGGTATCATCCGTAGTGCCCATGGTATACAGCGCGGCCGGCAAATCCAAAACCATGCAGCCGGGCGTAGCATTGGCAGCGGTATCCACAATAGGTTTCATCGGTTTTTTGTTTGGTCCGCCCATCATCGGTTTCATCGCCGGGCTGGCCACGCTTCGCGCCTCATTTGTATTTATAGCGCTCATGGGGAGTTGTGTGATCGTATTGTCGACAAGGGCTAAGTTGTAAGGTTATACGAACATTGTACTTATTTATTTACGGCTTCAAGTTCTATGCCTAATTGAAAGCATAAAGCCTCAATAATTTCGTTCCGTTTACTTTCGGTATCTATTTTCCCATAATAATGCGAAAGTCTTTTTTTATCCAATGTTCTTACCTGGTGGCAAAGAAGGATGGATTCGTTAACCAAGCCGTATGAATTCTTAACAATTACAGCTTCGTTAGGGTAAATTATCCTTCCATCTTTTCTTGAGGTAAGCGGGATTATATTTACTGTATTTAGCACCTCATTTATAGCATCTTCGCTAATAATTAAAACAGGGCGGGTTTTACCCTGTTCCGACCCTATTGTAGGGTCAAGGTTGGCCCTATAAATACCCCATTTGCCAATAATCATATATTTTCGCTGTCAACTGCTGTAAAATCATCAGTTATTTCAGCTAAGTCAGATAAAAATAGCTTGTCGGTCAACGCTTGCTTCATTAAATCTATCTTATTTTGTTTAGATAGAGCGTTATCCGGGTCTGACTTTATTTTTAATTTTTGCAAGCATATTTCAGCTATCTCAATCATTTGTAATTCAGATATATAGCCATTTTTAACGCTTTCTTCAACTATTAGCTTCACATCTTCAATTGGAATCTCGCTGGAACTCCTGGGACTAAAACCTCCCTTTTTAGTGGGGTATCTGTTCCTTACAGATATAGCGTGAGTATTCCAGGTAGATTCTCCAAATTCAATTTTATGGCCGTTGCCAAGCTCTATTTTCTTTTTAACTTTCATAATATTTTAATAAAAATATTAGATTTTAACCGTAATTCAAAATTATCCGTGTTTTGATAACTGCCCCTTCTACCGGCCTAAGTTTTGCGCAGCATAACTTCGATCCAACAAATCAATGAAATCCTAAAAAAATGCGCTGACAACCGCCCATCATCGGTTTTATAGCCGGTCTGGCCACTTTACGCGCCTCATTTGTATTTATAGCGCTCATGGGGAGTTGTGTGATCGTGCTGTCTACGAGAGCGAAGTTGTAAGTAATTCAAAGAAGACAACGATGAGTCAAAAAATTATGGCGACATCTCCCAAAAAACATTTTATTAACAAGGATTTTCGTATCTTAGTAATCATAAACTATGTCATCCGTGTTAAAATATATTATTGACGATAAAGGGCAAAAAACAAGTGTTTTGGTACCGGTTAAAACCTGGGATGAACTAAACGAAAACTTAAAAAAATTAAACAAAAAACTAACTATTTTAACAGGTATCCAGCAAGGGTTAAAAGAAGTTAGTGAAAGCAAGGCAAAGGGAAAAAACCTGCAAACTTTAGCTGATTTTTTGAGTGAAAGCGATAGTTAGGATCACCGCCAATTTTAAGAAAGAGGCTAAACCGTTACTCAAACGGTATCCATCCTTAAAAAAGGACCTTGCAGAACTTGAAAAAGATTTAATTTCCAAACCTTCATTAGGAACATCTCTTGGCAATAACGTTTATAAAATAAGGCTGAAAATTTCAAGTAAAGGTAAAGGGAAAAGCGGAGGAGCGCGGGTGATTTCTTATTTGGAAACTGAATTGATAGCTAATCTTCAAATTGATGATCAGGAAACAATAATTAACCTAATTTCCATTTACGATAAGTCAGAAACGGCAATTATTACAGATAAAGAAATAAAACGTTTAATAGCGAATTTGAAATAATACAGCCTTTTCATTGGCTTACCTGCAACTTGTATAAATTTAGCTCAGCTTAAATCGACCCTAAAACTCGGCAACTGGTCTAAGTGCAGCGTAACTTAGACCTAAAATTCATCAAGCTTTCAGCTTGAGGTTTTGCACGAAGCCACCTTAATCGGGGAAATCAACCCTAAATCGGTGAAATCAAAAATTCTCTGACAAAATAGTGTCACCACTTTTTCCAAAATTTCTCCCGTTATTTGAATATATCCGTATCACCATCGGCGAAATCAACCCGTAATCGGTTTAATCCGCAATAATATCGGTGTAATCCAAATCAATAAGCCAAACCCTTTAATCAGTGTAATCGTAAGAGTGTCATATTGATTTTTTCATAAAGAATAATTATATTTAGCTATTCATCCTAACCCGCAATTAATTGAACACGAACAAGCCTTGCCATACCTTGCTTCGCGGTGCCCGAATTAAAAAAGGCACGCGCATTTTATTTTTGCTGACATTTCTCCTGTTCGCCCATTTTTGGGCCCATGCGCAGCAACCCAAACCGCAATGGGTGGATGACCTCAAGGGAACATCCGGCACCAGCGCTGCTACCTACGTAGCCGTGGATAAGCAAAACAATGTTTATGTAACCGGCAGTTTCCAGGGAACCGTTGACTTCGACCCATCCTCCGGGGTTAAAAACCTGACCTCCGCCGGCAGCGATGATATTTTTATAGCCAAATATACCCAGACCGGGACATTGATATGGGCGGAATCGATAGGGGACGTTGGCTATGACGCGTCTGTAGGCCTTGCAGTGGATAAAGACGGAAATATTTCGATAGTCGGTAATACCTTTTCTCCGCATTTAGATGTTGATCCGGGGCCGGGTATTGATACGATAAGCAACCCATTCAATCAAAATGATTTGTTTCTCATCCACCTCGATACCAATGGTAATTTTTTATGGGCGAATCCGTTCGTCATAAAGGGAAACGGTAATCTGCCTACCTCAGGAAATATTTTCCGTGTAGCTTCCGACAGCCAGGATAATGTGATCATCACATTCCAATTCTCCAATTCACTGACCATTGGGGATACGACTTACAGCATCCAGATCGACTCACAGGGTTTGATCGTAAAGTATAATGCTGCCGGTACCGAGCTGTGGGCTATAAATATTGGCGATGGATTTTCGGCAGACGTAGGCACTTTTGCTGTAAAGGTCGACAGCCAGGACAATATTCTGGTGTCGGGAATCTTTGGCGCGACAGTTAACTTTAACCCTTTAGGTACCGCATACAATCTAACTGCTGCCAATTCAAATTTTGTGGCATCTTACGTAGCTAAGTATTCTCCTGCCGGTATCCTGAGTTGGGTAAATCCCATTAATTACCCCTCAAATACATTTACCGCCGACACTTCTTCCGCAATTAGTATCGACAAGCAAAATAATGTCTATTTCACTACGGCATTCACCGGGTTCGCCACCATAGGTTCAACTACTTTAAACGCTACAGGCAGCGGCAATAATGTTTGTATCGCTAAGTATTCACCGGCAGGGGTATTACAGTTTGCCAAATCCATCAGCGGAACAGGCTCATTGGGCTTGGATAATGAAATGGCCGTTGATGCCGCCAACAATATATACCTCACCGGGAATTTTAACGGCA
>Ga0116227_10013889_pt1 | contig 12488 bp, 7 predicted proteins | sample S1TSphgellanicum_FD_89693 | JGI IMG/M metagenome (GOLD analysis project Ga0116227, IMG submission 89693) | Host-associated microbial communities from peat moss isolated from Minnesota, USA - S1T2_Fb - Sphagnum magellanicum MG | ecosystem: Host-associated > Plants > Peat moss > Unclassified... | reverse complement strand
TATTTAATTTTGAAGAAAAAAATATAGGAATATTTGTATGATATTAAAAAGAAAAAAAAAATTTAATTTTTTTGGAAAGGAAAGAAAAATTTTTCAAGAAATTGAAAAAAAAAAAAAAAGACTTTTTTTTTCTTTCGATATCTTAGAATCCATAAGGACATTTTGAGACATTACAACTTATAAAATGTTTATTTTTAAAATTTTTGATTCTGGAATCAACCTCTAATAAATTTGCAATTTGAAATTGTCTTATTATAAGGCCCAAGATTGCACAAGATTGTAGCCCATCCCACCTAAACCAGCTCCAATGAAATCATCGTCTCTAGAATTAATTTGGCTAGCTAGGGATAACTAAATTTGTCTTGGTTCTGGTTAAACTTTTCATAGAAAAAAGAAAAAAAAACAAAAAAAAATCATGGTATTATTAACCTTTATGCTACTATTCTCATTGGTCCTGTGGTGGGGCTGTTAATGTAATACCCTCGCCCTAGGGGAGGGTATTCTCAGAATGAATAAGGGGCCCACTCGAGGTGGGGCCAAAGCAGCCCCTTATTCTGAGAATGCCCTCCCCCAAGGGCGTTACCGTGTGTAAAAGCACAACTAGCCCTAGTGTTAAGGCATTCCCAATATAAGGGGCCAATGATGATGAGGTGGTAGCCACCTTAGGGCTTTACTTTACCCATCTTAAAGCACAAGATGAATATTATCATGAACAATCATGAGGTGTAAGAGGAGGAGGGTTCTTTTACACCTCTACTCCTTATTAGTGGCAGGAAAGCTTTATACCAATTTCTATAAAAAAAAAATTTGGAATTTTTTTTCAAAACTTTATTAAATTAGTGGACTTTAAACTGGATTTAAGAAAAATGAAATTAAACCAAATGTTTTGTCAAAAAGTGTCAAAATTTGTCAAAAATAATATAATTGCTCTATACTAATAAGTATGCATAATTTCCTTCCCATTATATAGGCTTAAGATATTGGTGGATATAAGGTAGCCTTCCAAATACATTAGGCAACTCTCCCAATGTTTTACTCTATTGAAGTTACCAATGTCATGGGAACTAGTTTCCTCCCAGATTTCATAAAGAATGGGTTGTTTTTTTTCTCCTCAAAAAGGTGTAGGAGGGAGATGGTGCTTATGCCTAATCCTCAAGAGTGGGATCAAGATCCATCACACACTCATAATGAGTAGGTGACTTAATCCCACCATTAAAAGAATAGAGGAATAAGTGTGAGAACCCTCATCTGTTTTAGAACTCATTGACAGATATAAAGTACTCTTCAACATTTGCAAATCTTTTCAACTGCTTAACATGTACAAGGTTCCATCCAAAATACATTAGGAACGTTTCTAAGAGCATCTCCACTGTAGTAAGATGATGTAAAAGTCCCCTCTAATGTACACTAAATATGGTTAGAATACCATGATTTTTAAAAAAAGTTTAAAATAAAATTACTTGCTATTTATTGGTCCGTGATAATGATTGGTTTAACTGTAAATATTTAATTGATCTTTCACAATTTAAAATGAACTTTCTCATATTTATGGGTGGGAACAAGTGAACATTAAATTAATCTAATATACAAATGCAATTTATTGCTATGTGGTTGAGATTCTCTAAATGATTTGTGTTAAGTTGTTAACCAAATGTGATGAAATAATTTGTTGTTGTATTGTTTCCATTACTACATTCAAAACCTTTTAAGGAGAACTTCTCATGCTGTGCACTTTTGTCCTTTACCAGGATAGAGATGCTCAACTCTGAATTTTAACTCATTGCACTTGTTTAATGCTTGCCCACCTTGTGATCTCACTGCCATATAGCACATCACCATCCTAGTGATGTGCTATACGGTGGTGAGATCACAAAGTGTCATATTTCACGAGGAGACACAAACCTTCCTCGTGATAGTGATGTCACGAGCATGGCATCAAGCTACACTTTACTACATCAATGATCATTGCTTGAAATTCCTTGTTAATGGAGGGATGTAATATTTCAATTGTGAATTTTGGACTTTTAATTGTGAATTCGATTTTTTTGGATTTGGTTGTTCCCAATGTGTTCTCTTTGAGTTCCCAACAAGTTCTCAAAGTGTTCTCCCAACAAGTTTCCCAGGTTCCCAGTGTGTTCCTCAACATGTTCCAAATAGCATCTCACTTTATCCCATATCCTTTGCCGTAAGTTCTACTTTTGTAACCTATCCAAACATCCCAATAGAATAAGACTACAAAATATCTATTTTTTGGGAACTCCAAAGGTCGAGTAATTTTTTTTCTGTGATGTGCCAATCAATGATGCCCATAACAAAAGAAAATAATTGAATTCAAGGTCAGATATTGCCAATGAGGGGTTTGCTTTCAATTTCCTGAGGTCAAAAAATTCGCAGATTTTGCTCAACAAACAGCAAATCTAGTTGAAATTACACTGGAAAAATATATTTGTCCAGAATTTTCTCCAAAAAGAAAATTGCCATGATGATGCAAAAATCTCCCCAAAAAAATTGCTGATTACCATCTGATCACTCAGGCACACCTGGGATGCAGTTGGGTGAGACGGATCACAATAAGAATTGATATGAAGATTAGAGTTTAATTAAAGAGCTTGATATGCAACAAGAAGATTGTAAGTACCAAGAGCAACAAAGATGTGGATGCCATAGGTTTGGTTAACACACAGCTCCACACAGATTACAAACCTCAGCACGTTAGGCTGCACAGCAGACTTCCTACTAAATCATAGACGAGGAAGAGGTGGTTATGCAGACACCCACATCTCATCTTCCATTTCAGTCTGTTGGGAGTGAAAAACAGATCTATTCATGTGAGAACAAGAATAAAATTGCTCTGTGCAACAAGATATTCTGTGTTATATGTTGAAGCCTGTGGCCAAGGGCTTTACTGCACATAAATACTGTGCTTTGGATTTTATTCTTTAGCTTTTTTCCTGGAAACAAAAAAATGACAGAGGGATTTTGGAAAATTGTATACCCACGCCTGCACATGTTTTGTTTTCTGAAATGCCTCGTCGGTTCTTATGCTCTGCAACATGCTCTCTGAATACACTAGGAAAATCTGAGGAGGTCTTTACAAGCTGCTTGATATTGCAGTGAACTCTTTGACAAGATTGTTCAGCAATCACAGTGGGTGCTACATTTGTCTCAAGAGATTCACATGAAGTAGACATTGAATCGCAAATGACTATCTAGAAGCACAGCTGTGGCCATACACAACCTGCTGGGAAGACATAATCATATGATTAGTATGAGTTGAACAGTGGGTGGTCTGGTATTTCTGAAACATGAGACTGCCTGTGATGACAGGCAGCTGGCATAGTATACAACATTCCATTAGGCTAGCACAGCTCATAATGGAACTTCTTTGGAAAACAAAACCAGCCTGGGGTTTTATGGGCTGCAACTTTGCTGCTTTGCAGATGGTTTTGAAACTTTTGCCTAAAACACTTCTGGAGGGTCAGCACGGCAATCCAAAACTCAGAGGATTCAGAACACTGCAACTTTCATGGTGCACCAAAACACAATGTCCTGATTGAAGATGTCACAAACTACTGAGGGGCAAATAAATAGCCAGATAAAGCACTCACAGAAGATGATCATACAACAATGCTGACTGCAGTGCCAGTCCCTAAACCCTAAACCCTAATTATGTAGAATTTACACGCCTCAGTTGTACAGTTACAATGCAGAATGACGTCTGGTTTATTTTTAGTCATCTGCCATTAAATTCTTAACACTGAATAGTTAGTGCCACCATTCAGGGTGGATAGCTAATCTCTGCAGTTGTCGCATGACTCACAGTTACAACTAGATATAGTAGCTCGGTGACTTAAACTAACTTCAACTTATCATCTAGTTCAGGACAGTGGCTTATCCTTTCTCTTCTGGTATTTATTTGGTTAGTTCTCGGTTGTTAAGTACTCCCGAACAATGAAGTTCCTCTAGACTCTAAATTCTACAAATTAACCCTTTGTTTTCATCCAACTCATGTGAGATAAATTCACATATAACTCACCTTGCTGAATGTACTTGGGTCAGCTTCCATTATCATAGTCAACATATCTTCTAGAATGTGATCTATCCCCATAGATTGACAATTTCCTTGTCATAGCTCCAGGTTGTAGTTGCTATAGCACATAAGAAAAGTAAGAACCATGGAACCCCACAATGAAGTGTACTCATTCTTCTAGAAAGAAGTCCCCCTACACTTTTTGGTTCAGTACAACAATCAATTTCAGAGGATCCACTGGCAGGCACAACAATGTCCTCTAAAATGATTTCTGGAAGTTCCCCCAAGTGTATACTGGCTATTATAGAGTAATCTACAAAAACTAGAACCAATCTTATAGATATCAGGTCTTCATCTAGACTGTGCTCTTGCCTTATTCCTATCCTATACTGCTCCATCTAAATTAGGTGAATTGCTAGGCCAATTTTTTTGTATTTATGAGATTGCAGAGAAACTCCAAAACAACACTTTAAAGGTAACTATTGTATCAATTATTCCAGCTCAAACCAAACTAACACAAGAAGAATTTGTGCACTCTTTACCTTCTAAATGTCACTCAAAAAGCACAAATGACAGTGACTAGTAGCCATGACTCCCCGCTAACTTTATCAGCTCCCAACAGTGAGTGTGCAGAAGTGTATATGACAATTTGTCCACTAGTTCAGCCAAAAAACTATACAAGTTCCTTCATAGTGAGGTTTTGTCACATGTCTAGAAGCAATGGGAAGATTCATTAGTCATAAGTTTGACCGGACAACTTGAGAAACAAAAGTCAATAGAGTCCTGGGTATATCTCGCTTGCAAAGTTTTGTCTCAATCCAAATTTATTGGTATGTTTAGACTCTTGCCAGTAAAAATGATTGACAAATGTCTAGTAGAAGAGATCTATAAGCAAACTAATCAAGGGAGGAGACCTACCTTAGAGATGGGTACTTTAAAGTTTACTGCAAAGAGTTGATCCAGAATCCTTGCAGTACTTGCTTTGGAGGTTGCACCTGTCATATATACCACCAAAGACAAATACTCTTGCTTGGAATTAGATCGAACAACTAAGTCCATACTCTTTCAAGGCACATGAAAAATCCTTAATGGCCACCAGTTCCCAAATGAAAATAGTGGAGAGCTATTAAATCTTGTAGACATGTTTGCTTACAAACAAACATTGAGAAACTGTCACCACAAGGGACCATGCTTGAAGAATGATGTGCCATGGAAAGCATAGGATCTAGAGTATATGGGAGTTGCGAGAGGGTGTGAGGTCGATAAATACATCCTCATTAAGTCCACAAGGGACCATGCGTTAAGAATGATGTGCCATGGAAGTAGAGGGTCTAGAGTATTCAGAAGTTGTGGGAGGGCATGACATCCTCATTAAGTCTTTTTTTCCTTGAGGAAGGGGTGAGTCTTGGGGTAGACCAAAGCATCGAAACTCAACTTGAATTTGTGGCAGAAAGTGATTTTTCCAACAAACAAATGCAAAGAGGACAATTTGATTCTTCAATATGGGTTCCTCATGCACTCCCATTATAGGGAGTATGTTTGTATCCTACTAATGCAAGTGTCAATTTTAGCCTAACTACTAACTCACACTCATTGTTGCTCAGTAATAATATTCATCATACTAGATTGATGTTGTTAGAAAAAATCTAGAAGGTCAGCACAGATCATTTTGTGCAAGTACAATCATATTTGTTGAGCCTTCAGGAGAATTGCACATTGGCAGCAATTTCTTCATATGTCATTATGTAAAAACAACTCTTATTACTCCCATGGCAAATGTGTGCATTTGCTACCCCATATAGTTTAATGCCCTCCATATGATTTGAAGGGCCTATTGTATAAAGGCAACACATTTTGGCCACTATAAAGCTTGATTTGATGGTTCAACATTATGAATAGTCACAATTTCCCTGGGGGTGAATGCACACTAAAGTGGACCAAAAATGGGCATGATAGGTTTCACTCAAATTATATTTTCTAGTTTATTTTTATAATACCAGAAACATAGAATTGTCAAATGTTCATTTTCAAAGCAAAAAAATCATCTTTTTCAAAATATCATTATGGGCAACCATTTAATGCATCTCAAGGTACAATGTTGATGAAAAAATATAGAAATTTCATAAAGATCATGTTGTAAAGGACTTTGTTGTTTTTCTTAATTTTGGTGTTCTTTGAAGTCCGCCAAACTTCCATGCCATGTTGAAATGATTTGAAAACCCCTATTTTGAATTATTGTTGACATTTATTAATGTTGTTCCTTGATAAATGGACTCATCATTATAAATTATGATTATGTTGAGTTCATTTACAAGTTTTTTGTGTATGATTATCAAACAACCATTGATAGTCAAAAGTCCTCCATTTGATGTAAATATTTAGTTTTGAAATAATTTCATGTTCTTACTTAACTAGATTACATAATATTCATATACATAAATCCCTTTTTAGAAAATTAAAACATCATTTGATTGAGGACACATTCACAAAGGTGCCAAAAAAATTGCCCTATAATGTTATATTATGGACACTTTAACTTGCATAACCTTGAAGCAAGGCATTCCCAAAGTGAGGGCCCACCTTTGGCTAACACCTCCTTTCACACTATAATTTGGTGTTCAACTATTTAAATTCTTTCAAGTTTCACCTTCCAACACTCCCACTTAATGAAACACCCTAACTATCAACATTATGAATCAACTTCCAATTGATGTCAAGAAGACTATTAGTTAAAACAATATAACTAATTAAGGGTTTTATGAGTCAACTCCAACTTATGTCAACATGGTCTCTTTGAGAATTCCTATTTTTCAACAAACAATTTTTGAATTGGATGTTGGTTACATATTTTAAAATCGTCTTTACAAAATTGAAAATTTAAGCTTTGAAAAACTTTTGGCAAAATATTAGCCATTATTTTCTTAGTATTCTAGTAGGTGAATTTAGTTTCAACCTTGGATCAAATGTAATCCATTCAAACCTTGATGTGCTTTATGGATCCATGAAACTTTAGGTCTTGCACTACACGAAAAGTGTAATTGCAATTTGCAACTACAAAATAGTTACAACCAAGATTTAAGCTAAAAGCACCATAAACCCATTGAAATAAACAATTGGACTAAAATAAGGTTTGATTTTTCCATGTACATTTTTTTTTGAAAGGAAAATTGTTAAAAATTTCAATCCAAGTGGAATTAGATTTTTTGAATTTTAAAAAGATCAATCATGAATTTTTTAACAATTGTCATAAGGTACCCCACTATTGTCATTAGGTCCCTCCATGAATCATGACTTAAGAACTTTAAATCTTCATAATAAAAACTTAATATGGCAAAGCAAAGTTCTTGGCACCATGGCCACATGTGCCAAAACTTGAAGTAAATGTTTTAAAGATAAAATTGACTTATGTCAAAACATAAAAGTATATGATCTTTAAATGAACTTGAGACTTGAAGAGTAATTTGGAGACCTTGAAAAACCAAAAGGCCAAGGTTTCACATGTTTGAATCTATTTTAAAGTACATTAACACACACTTTCTTCCTTACACAAAAGCACAAGATGCTTGATGCACTTGGGATGCTTCATATTGAAGCACCCACCCCTCCTTCAGCCTTGACCTAATTTAAATTAATTGTTAACTCTTCCCCAATGTTAAGCAAACTTAATACCTTTTTGTGTAATTTGTTTTTGGAAGCTTTGAGACAAAAGTTGATGTTTGGTTGGCAATGAAAATTGAGGGGATTCCTGATTTGTTGGAGATGAAAAGATGAACTTCCAAAAGGCATATTGGAAGAATAAGCAAAAGTTTTATAATGCTTGGTTATGAAAATTGGTCAAGTTGTTTGGAGCATTATGAATTCAAAGATAAGGATGGGAAGACTAAAACAAGTATTTCTAGATGCATGGGAGGTTGGATTGCAACACTTCAAAATGAACCTAGTGGATTCTTACGGAAGAGGAAATTGACAAAAGTTCCATGGAAGCCAATTCTCTTGGATGAATTCTTTTATTTTATGGTGTGGTAACAATTTTATCTCAATAAATTTTCAAGTTAACAAACATAATAATATTAATGTTCTTCCAAGTGTGGGCAAGAAAAAAATGTTGAACCCTTCTTTTAGATTGCAAGTCACATAGGTAGGCCAAAAAAATGTAAGCTTTTAATGTCATGGTCAAAACACATTAATAGGAGCCAAAAAGGTGTTGTGAGTCCTTGAAAATTTCAAATTATAATAAATATGTTTTTTTTTTTTTTGACATTTTAAAGTTATGTTAATCATTTAAAGTTGTGTTAAATGACTCATGTGAATTTTGAGGAATTGAAATTAAAAATTCATTAAATTAATTTTGGGTTTTGATTTTAGTAAAGGACTTTTGAACTTGAAGAATAGTTGTGTTAAAAGTATTTGATTTTGTAAAGGATTAAGATAAATGACTTGTTTGATTAAAAAAATTTGATGATAAAAAAATTTGAATTATAGTAACCTACTACTCACATTCAAAAAAAGTTATAATTAAAAAATTATGGAATTTGAAAATTTTAGAAATTCAAAGTATGTTTCACAATCTCAAAATTTCAAGAGTCCTTTACCACATATAAATGGTAAGTGTTATACATGACATATAAAACAAAGTTGTAGCTTATGATATAAAAAGCTAAAACCTAAAGTAGTTGATATATTTTGGTATCATTAAAAATATGATAAAATTTCAAAATGAAATGCAAAATATGGCAAAATATACACACTTTGAATAATTAAAAAAAATAAAAATCAATAGTGATTAACACAAAACATGTGATATATTAGGGCAACTATATGTATTTTTAATAACAAGTTGCAAAATATTTCATTCAAAAAACATTTTATATGAAAAAATGAAAAGGATTAAAAAAGAATTCATAATATTTTTATAAAGTAATTGGTTCCTATTAACGTGCTTTGAACTATTAGTAGGAAATTGCATTGTGATTTGAAAACTACAACATGTCAAATACAACAACCATGATTGTTATAAATATGCTCATATGCAATGAATGAAGAATGAGAATGTGAAAAGATTATTATTGCACCAATAGAGATATTATATTTTGGAGGTGTTGGATATTGAAAAACCAAAATTGTAATTTGTTTGGAACATGTAAATGTTCTTGGGCAATGTTTACATGTTTTTATTTGTTCCATTCCCTTTCTAATGCATTCAATTTCACTATGTTTTGTAATTGTGGCCATAAACACCAAACATGTCTCAAAACTTGTTATTATTACAAGGTGTGGCAAAAGGATTCATCAAATGTGCACATGAAGTTTATGCACAAGAAATGTTGAGTCTTCAAACAATTCTCTTTTGGTGGTTGCAACTCCAAATTATGTCAAATTAGTCAACATGGACTTATTGGTGCCCAATGCATTTTTGAACAAAAGATATATTTATAAGATAAGGTGTAGATTATTTTTTCTTTGGAAGATTTACTTTGAACAAGCTGATAATTTGTAAAAGTGTTGAAGTAAAATTTAGATTCAAATTGGAATATCAAGTGTATTCAAAAGTGCATCATTTTGATGTTTGAAACACAAAAAAGTTGAATAAAAAAACTTGTTATTTGTGTGTTATTCAATTGACACTTATTTTGTCATAGTCCATATGTGTAACTCAAACAACCGCATGCCTTTCTAGAAGGTGCATCACATCAAGTAACATGCCACATGACCTCCAAGAAAAACTCTCACTTTAACAAAACTAATACCCCATACAAATAACAACCGAGTTACTTGAGTTGCATAAAATTCAAAACCCAAGTTTTTTGGATCCAAGATGTTATTCACCAACAACACAAGCTTACACACTTGCAAAGTTTTGCAAGAATCCAAGTATAACTAAATTTTTTGTTAAAACATAAATTTACATAACTTGCAAAACAAGTGGAACAAAACCACAACATAGTGGTGTAATTTCAAATCTAAAAAATTGAATTGAGACACCTCACTCAAGGGATTGTCCCCTTCCAAAAGTCCAAATGTTAATTTATTCCCAATTTTTTATTATCACTTTTAATCATGATCTACTCATGAAAACAACGACCAAATCTTTTGATAGATTTAACTTCTCTTGGAATTTTGTTAAACAAGGATGATAAAGAAGCACAAAAAACATAGTAAATATGGTTGATTGGTTGTACCTAAAATTTAAGTCCTAAATAGTAAGTGCATAAGCTCTTGGGTGTAATCCCAAAATATGATGTGTGTAGAGCCATGATGTTTTCACACATTCTAGAATCACATATTGCCACCTAGTTTCACTTGTGATGTTTTGATATGTTGAAAAAAATAATAAAATTACAAATCAATAAGATTGTAGCATTGAAAGAAAGCATGTCATGACCCACTTGTAACATTATGTGAGCATAATAGTCCAATTTCTTGAAGACATTTTTGTTTTCCACATTGGTTCACACCTTATTTAGAATGTTGTCTGGTAGAATTGAAATGGGGGCTCAATCAAAGTTGGGAACAATCTTGCTAAATCTTGTCCTTGTTGTTTTAGCTTGCATTTTTTGATAGTTATGGCCATGTTGTACTTGCAATATGGTGGTGTTATTCCACAATGTGGTGCCACATATCATCTAGGTGGAAATATTGCATTTGACATAATGGACCTTCATGAAACTTCCCACCAATAGCCTTGCCATTTTTTGAGGACCAACGCTCATTGAATGCTTTCAATGATGTAGCTTTTTGTTCAGCTTGTTCACACCTTGTTGCTTTTTTAAATATCTTTTCTTGTGCTTTTCTTTCCTTGATCTCAATCATCTTTTGTGTTCTATGTTCACATTTTTTTGTTTGCTTCTTCCTTTTTTGTTGTTGCTAATGGCCTTTTTCCAAATTTGTGACAAGAGTACAAATTGTCAAGTTATGTATCCCAACCTCATCAAATTTAAGAATGTCATTGACTGCTTCTAGGAAATAATGGCGACAATGGTCCAATGTGTTTCTAGTATGAAATCACTTGCTACTTTTTAAAGTTCAAAGGACCTATGTCTTAAATTTTCTTGAACCAACATCTTCATTAAATATGACATTTTTTGAATTTCTAAAATGCATGTTGGAGGAAATGTTGTATTGGGTCCCATTCTGCCTCCATTTCCCTCTTGTTCAAAGGCTAAATTCTTATGGTGAAGAATCCCTTTTGAATGTTCATTAATGTTAGAGCCCTTTTTAATGCTACTTAGAAACCATTGGGCTAAATCCTCTTTCTATGCATATTTGTGGTTGTTGGTTTGCCCCGCTTGTTACTTGTGCTTCAAGATTATCTTAAATGGGTAAAATCACATTAATGGGAACCAATTCAAACATAACCAATCCTTATTTTAAATGTGTACAAAAGTTTCAATTGTGTTTTATTTGTATAACTCCATTTTTAATTATCAATCTAGCATCTGAATAAGTTTGAAAATAATCCAATGAATATGAAATACCTTTCAACATGTTTTAAAGTTTGTAAATAATGTTTTTTAGCACAATGACACAATGCTAAAACATTGCTTGAGCACTATTATTCAACACTATTTTAGAACTTTTTGAAAATTTAGTGCTACCACATTAACTTATTAGGATTAATCATAGCAATTCAAGAGGGTGTTGTTGGCTCCTATTAGCATGTTTTCACCCAAATGGCTTGAATATTCATACATACAATGGTTAAAGCAAATGAAATTTATGAATTAGTAAGGTAAGAAAGTCCAACTTCACATTTTTAGCTTGTTTCATAGTTTTAATGGTCATATAGAAGCCATGACCATTAAGGATTTAAAATTGTTAGTTTGTAAGAGAAATCCTATCCATTGTAAGAATCATCGATTTCACAAAATGTGCAATCTAACTTAAGAATAATTGATTGTCCATCCAAGCTTTAGGCTTCATGGCCATTGTGGTATTACTTTCATAATGCACAATGTAGTTTCTCGACATTCTTTTGCCCTTGAAAATATAAAAATTGGGAATATTTTCTCCCCTAACATTGATGCATGTAAGAATAGTAAGCCATTTTCGTTATTTTGGTATAATGGTATGAACATTTTTAGATCCTTTCTTGGTTAATATTCCTCCTTATATATCCACCTCTTCTAGCTTGAGCCCTTGATTTGTCATCACTCCAAATGTGTGCCGAGTCATACTTAGGAAGTTCTCCAAATTACATTGTAAAAACTAATGAGATTTTTTGTTGGATAATGTTTTTGCCATTGTCACCTCCAACCCTTGAACCACACTTAAGCTTAATTTATGATGTTTCATTTTGAAATAGTTCCACCAATTCTTTTTAGGAATGCCATGTGCAAATGGTTTACCCTTTCTTGTGTTATTTCAATAACCTTAAATTTCAATTGTTAAAGTGATATTGATAGGCCCATGTTCTACATGTCCAACACCCAATTCACAAGTTGCTTTTCTTTCTAGCATA
>Ga0116227_10013888_pt1 | contig 12490 bp, 13 predicted proteins | sample S1TSphgellanicum_FD_89693 | JGI IMG/M metagenome (GOLD analysis project Ga0116227, IMG submission 89693) | Host-associated microbial communities from peat moss isolated from Minnesota, USA - S1T2_Fb - Sphagnum magellanicum MG | ecosystem: Host-associated > Plants > Peat moss > Unclassified... | reverse complement strand
TGCTGCCACGAATCAAAGACGAAGTAAGTAGTCAGGGTACGTAAGTCCTGAAAAAAGCGCCTGCGAGTACCGAGGAGTAAACGAACCTTCTGGTAGGAGTGGTCAGTCAGGTGTAAGACAGTGTGAAACAAAAAAGCCAGCAAGTTCAAAGTGAGCAAAAATGAAGCTAGATACTGCTCACCAGTCCATCAATTTTAGATTTTGGATTTTGGATTTTAGATTTTAGATTAGGAAAGAATAACAAGAGATAATGGAAAAGAGAACCAGTGGTGGCAAAGAACCGATTAATCCCTCTTTAAATCCAAAATCTAAAATCTAAAATCTAAAATTGGATGTCCATCTTGCGGTGTGATAAATTCTGGCACCAGACTAATCACATGTTCAAGATGAGGGGACACAATTGTCGGTAAGATGGCGCTGTGAAAGTGAGTCACAGCGCCGTTTGCGTGAGTGCGATGGGAACAGCTTTCACAATGAATACATTCAGAACTAAAGTATTCCGTTCCATCTAAAGGTATTAATAATTGTCCATTTAACACTTCATATGGTTTCAAGTATCCTTTGTTTTTGAGGACAAAGTAAATCTGCTTAAAGACTGCAAACAAATTCACCAGACCAATGGGGTCCAAAATAGTCCGAATCTGATTATCTGAGGGAATCTTATGGACTCCAAACAGGCTTTGAGCATTATCACGTCCTTTGCGACTATTCAGTTGTCTCTGGTTCTCCAGAAATGACTCGCATTGCATGAAGAATGCTCCAAATGCACTCAGTACCGCATCCCGGATACTGCATTTTGTATTTGGACCGTGCCAATTTTAGATTGTAGATTTTAGATTTTGGATTAGAAGAGGGATTGATGTGTTATCTATCACCACTAGCTCCCCTCTTCCTAATTTCTCTTTTTCTTCCCCAATCTAAAATCCAAAATCCAAAATCCAAAATTGTTAGACTTGGTTGACGGTGGTCTTGCATATTAGCAATACTTGCTTGTAAGTACCCCAATAGCACTGCGAACCCTAATACTTCTACCATTTATTTGCTTGATGTTTAGGCAAAACTCTGGATAATCTATTCTCTACTTGTTTTGACTATTACTGCTCAAACCCTTGTCAATTCTTAAACTGAGAATTGCTGGGGCTGGTATCTTAGCTACTGATTTTTCAATAGCACCCGAAGATCGGCTGATTACCCTCATTTTATTGGTGCAGAGTAGTATGTATTCCCTGCACCTTGATAGTTTTTGGTAAAAAAAGTATTTTTTCTGTCTACATAATCAAGCTATATACTGAAATTATTCAGAAAAGTTTAGTAGGTTTTTTAACACTAATTCTACCACTTCTTCGGCACCTTGTGAGGTTACTTTTTGATACTGTAATGTTGTCTGAATGCTTTCATGTCCCATGAGCGCCCTGAGTTCTTCAATTCCCATTAATCCCACTCGCTCTGTAGCAAAAGTGTGACGTAGGTCGTGAATCCGAATTTCTTGGAGTTCAGGACTGTTTCCAATTAGCTGTCGGGTAGGACGCGTACCTGACTATAAACCGCCGTAGTGGGAAACCTTGGGAGTACCACGAAGGAAGTTCTGGAAAGATAATTTCTGCCAGAAGCCTACATCTACTCGCAGAGAGATGTAGGAGTGTCACGATTAACTAAGTTTCCCTGACTATGTTGAATTTGCTGCCACAACTGCTCTGTAGTAGTTGCCGGTGCCAGGCACTTCAAACCACGACAAACCAACCCCAAACTACCCTCTGGTAAATTTCTACCCACAGTAAATACAGCAGTTGGTAGATACTGGGAACCAAGGGAGTGAATCTGCTGTGTTGTCGTCTGAATCAGGGTGGAATGCTGATACCAATCAAATGCTGTAAATAAGCTAGGACAGGACTGGGGAGAGTTTTGCATCACATTCCTAAACCCCTTCAAACCCTGCTCGGCTAAATCCAAATAATGCAGATTTTCTGTGAGCAAAGCCAAGCGCACAAGATTAACCATTGCTACCCCATTGGCTGAGGGTGTAGCATTATCTACGTAACTTCGTTCCCGCACAATTAAATCCTGACTGGCATCACTTGATGTATTGAAAAACCCACCATTATCTCTACTCCAGAGAAACTTCTCAAATTCATCTTGAAGTGCGATCGCTTTTTCTAACCAAAAGGAGTATTCTGTCCCCAGGAGGGAGGCTTGGTGTAAATCCAGCAGTGCCTTAATAAAAAAAGCGTAGTCTTCAGACTGAGCTAGCACCGTAGGCTCTCCTCCATAGTTGAGTCGATGGAACCGCCCATCTACAAACTGATGCTCTAAGATAAAATTAGCCGCACCTGCCCCTAATTCCAGATACAACGGTACTTGGAATACCCCAGCAGCCCTAGCTAACCCAGAAATCATCAAGCTATTCCAAGCCACAATCATCTTCGTATCCGTCACTGGTGGAATCCGACCAGGCCAGTTAAGTTGTTTAGCTTCGTGATTATTGCGGGCAGGGGGGAAAGTTGCCAGGGACTCATAGCTAGCCCCATAGCGAGAAGTAAATAGCTCCCTTTGTACCACTTCCAGTGTCGAACTTAGTGCTCCTGAATGCAGCCTTTGCAGGACATTCCGCCCTTCAAAATTACCATTAGGGGTGACAGTAAACTCCTGTTGTAATTCCGTCAATTCCTCTGGTGTTAACAGTTGTTTCAGTTGCTCATAGCTCCAGACATAAAAAGCACCTTCTTCCGGTTCAAATGCAGCCCGGTGAGTGAAGCTATCAGCATCTTGAGCAGCGTAGAAGTACCCCTCTGGGGCGGTCATTTCCCGTTGTAGCCATTGGACGGTGCCAGTAACTGCCTGGGCAAAAGCTGGTTCTGTGAATCCAGCACTCCACAAATTTGCCAAATACTCCAAGATTTGCCCATTATCATAGAGCATCTTTTCAAAATGGGGTACAGTCCAGGTGGGATCAACTGTGTAGCGATGAAATCCCCCACCTATATGGTCATAAATCCCCCCCAAAGCTAAATCTAGTCCCCGTTCCCGAGCTTGGGAGTTTAAATTAAAGCGGTCACTCCGCAGTGCTAACTCCCTATAGGGAATCATCGGGAAACTATTCCCCTGTGAGTTAGGAGTGATGATCCTAATACTAGCCTCCGAACCACGCCGGAGTAATTCATTATCCGCTACTTCCTGGTCGCTATGATCTAACAAATCTACGGAGGCCAACAGCGATTCCATAATTACTGCTTTGCGTTGGTGCAGATCTTCTTTTTCTACATCATAGTAGCGGCGCAGTGCTTGTAATACTTGCAGGAATCCAGGACGACCATAGCGGGGGTCAATGGGAAAGTAGGTCCCCGCATAAAAAGGTACTAAATCATCTGGAGATAGAAAAATATTTAAAGGCCAACCCCCTTGACCACTCATCATCTGCAAAGCCTGCATATAAATGCTGTCTAAGTCCGGTCTTTCTTCCCTGTCTACTTTGATTGGCAGGAAATTGGCATTCATATACTCAGCAATAGCTCGGTGGGAGAAAGCTTCACCTTCCATCACAGTGCACCAGTGGCAACTGGAGTAGCCAATAGAGAGGAAAATGGGTTTATTTTGTGCCTTCGCAGTGGCAAGGGCTTCGTCACACCAAGGCCACCAGTTAATTGGGTTTTCGGCGTGTTTGCGGAGATAGAGGCTCTTAGCTTCAGCCAGACGGTTGGTCATTATTCTAATGTAGTTAACTGCCCTCTAGCTCAAGTTTAACCCCTAAATCGCATCTTCCAAAACTCGACGGGTATTTTGCCAAGCCCAGATACCCACGGTTGCAACTGTCACACTCATCCCAATCAGCACAATTTTCAGTCCCAGAACATCAGTTAAAGGCCCGGTAATAGCTAAGGGCAGGGAAAGGGCAATATTGACAACGTGATTTTGAAAGCCAAAGACTTTACCATGGATATTTGGGGGGGTTTGCTGCTGGATTAAGGTTTGCATCGGCACCCCAATTAGCGAGGCGCCCACACCTAACAATGCACAGAGTCCCAATGCGAGCATGAGGTTGTGGGTAAAGGTAAATGTCCCAAGTACTAACGCCATAATCAAAAATCCAACCAATGGTAAGGGCTTATGATGAAGCTTATGGCCCCAATGACCTAAAATTCCTGCACCTGTCACCATACCTACTCCAGCGGCTGCTAGGAAAAAACCAAATTGTTTCTCCTTTAAGCCAAAGTCTGCGGCTAATCTAATCGTCAGTACTGTTAAGGCGGCAAACACACAGTACAGTGTTACCAATTGGAACATGGCATTCAACACCAGCCGATTTTTCTTGATATAGCCCAGACTTGCTTTAAATTCAGACCAAGGGTTGGTTAGTACCAGATGTTCCCTTGAGGGTTGATCTTCCCTAAATTGGATTGGCTGGATCGCCAGAGCTGATAAAATGTACAACATGCCAACTATCAACTCTTGACCATATTTGTCCCCCAGCCATAATTTGGCTACAGTTAACATCGGTTCACCAATAGCAAAGCCGATAATCATAGCTCCCATTATCGTACTGCTAAAGAGGGCATTCGCTGCCATTAAGCATTCTCCCCGCGCTAATAAGGGAATGGCTGCTTGCTCTGCTGGAGCAAAAAACTGTGTCACGGTGGAAATGGTGAAGGCAATGAGCAATAAGATTAAAAACTCCCTTGGCAATAAGGGGATAAGCAGTGTCATTACCCCACGCACTACATCCGAGCCAATCATAATCAGCTTTTTCGGTAAGCGGTCAACCAGTACACCTCCAGCCGAGCCAAACAAAACTGCTGGGATTGTGAATGCCACCATTAAAGTTGAGTACTTGGAGTTTTCTGCTAACCCAGGGGTGGATGGATAATTTTCTAGCAAGGCAATCATTAAAACAAAAAATACCTTATCCGCCAACTGGGAAAACAGTTGCCCAATCCACAGCAGCACAAAACTACGATTTTTTAGTAGTGTGCCAAAGCCTCTATTAACAGCAGTAGGTTCAGTGGGAAACATTTAAGTACTGGGGAGATGGAGGAGTGGACATGGGAGGCTGGGGTGCAGGGGGTGCAGGATCAAAACCGACCCCTAGTCCCCAATTATTATTCATAAGAAAACTCGGTAAGTGGGAAACGAGCGCGGCTTTAGAGAAAGAGAGGGAAACGAGTCGGTGACTTTAGTCGGTTTATCCATCACTGCCTTGGGATTGCTCAATTTGGTGTACCAATGTAATTGCACTTTCGATGGGACAGTTACCATTCCAAACCTGACAACCCTGTACGCATAATGGTTCGCTCCGAGGAGCCTCCCTTTCGGGGTAATGTGAGCCTTGACCTTAAGACTGTTTAACCACTAGCGATAGAGCCGGGGATAGCTTGGCATCCCAGGGTGTCGTGACTCAAATAACGTAGGTGGTCTGGTCAACACAGCTTGCTTGATTTCTCTTACAGAGCTTCAGCCCTTTCAGGGCTGGGTTGCTGACAACGTTTCAACAGCAAGTGCAAAAATTCAGCAGCACTTAAGGGAGTTCGCACTGGAGCGGATGCCTCAGTTGAATCTACCCACCACCCTTGAGTGGTTTGGGGCGATCGCCAGATGGATAAATGCTCAACTGGTGGTTCGGCATAAAAATTATCTTGCCCATTGCTTATTAAAGCAGAACTCCAGTGTGTGAAATAATCATGACTCAGTCGATGGATTGGGAAATTACCCCATAGTGGCACTCCCCATCCATCTATAGCAATAAAAGCTTTGATGTTACCTCCTAATAGTTCCCATTTCCGGGCTGCCATGATTGCCCCAACTACACCAGCACTAAAGCTAATGAATATCACTGGGGACTTTACCCTGTCCCCTAGGCGATCGTTTAAAAACTGCAAAATATGAATTGCTGACAAAGTCAAAGCACCTTGTCCTGGGAAAACCAGTATATCTACAGTTCTGTGATCTAGGCACTCTGCGATAAAGCTTTTAGTTAATTCTGCGTCGTGAATTCCGGGACAAATAATGATGCTCATCCTTATAATTTTGCCAATTTTTCCTGATTAATAAACGCTATCTGGCTCCTGGATCAGCTTTTTTTATGCAAGCCCGGAAACTCAGAACGCGCTTAATTATTTAACTTACATCAACTGCTAGTGATTTTTTTGATAACTTAATTGTCATAAATATAACATAAATGTCAACTCGGCTTTAAGGAAATTGCTCTAATCAAGGCTAGAATCTTTGTAGTTATCCCATCCCCCAGGATAGGATAATAATTCAAGACTGCGGCTAACCCTTAAGTTATTCCGTAGCTCTCCCCATCTGGCTATATTGAGGAATTAATCGTGGTTGTCATATCGGAAACACTAAACCAGACCCACAAGCATCTATCAGGTCAAAACCGCGTAGCCGTATTACTTATGGGCTATGGTGAAGTCGAAAGCTACGAAGATTTCGCCAACTATAATGAACAAGCTTTAAATCTACTGACTGCAAAATTCGCACCAGTCCCAACCTGGATTTATCCCCCCTTAGCGCGGCTGTTAGCGTTATTCGATCGCCATGAATGGGGACACACACACCACGACTTTATCTCACCCCACAATGCCATCTTTGAAAAGCAACGGGCTGGTATTGAACATGAACTACAGCACAAGTGGGGCCATGATGTGCAAGTTTTCAAAGCTTTCAACTTCTGCGCTCCCTTCTTGCCTAACCAAGTTTTGGCTGAAATTAAACAGCAAGGCTTTGAAAAAATTCTCATCTACCCACTACTGGTTGTAGATTCCATCTTTACCAGTGGAATTGCCATTGAGCAGGTTAATAACGCCCTAGCTGAGTTAAGCAACGGTGAGGAATACTGGGTTAAAGGGTTGCGTTATATTCCTTCGTTCTACAACGAGCCAGAATACATTCATTTAATGGCGCAGTTGGTAGAGGAGAAAATTAGTGCTGATTTGGCGGCAACTTACCTGCCCTCCCAAATCGGCATTGTGCTGATGAATCACGGCTGTCCCCACAAAGCTAAAGGATTCACCTCTGGGATCACCGAAAGTCAAGCTCTATATGAGTCAGTACGAGAGGATTTGATCCACCGCTATCCCTTAATTTCCGTCGGTTGGCTCAATCACGATACACCCCTAATTGAATGGACACAGCCAAACGCTGAGCAAGCTGCTAAAAATCTGATTCAATTAGGTGCCAAGGTGGTAATTTTTATGCCTATTGGCTTTGCCACAGAAAACCACGAGACTCTTTTGGATGTCCACCATATTATTCATGCTTTAGAGAAAAAGTATTCCGGGGTGAACTTTGTCCAAATGCCTTGTGTGAATGATCACCCGCAATTTATGGCGATCGCTGCTTCCTGGGCAAATGCTCACATTGCTGCATTGCTGCAGGAGGAGGGAGCAGTGGTTAATCCACAGTTAGCCGACCATCATCATCACCACCATCACCATTAAATGGAAACAGGGGAGGAATTTCCTCCCCCTACTCCCCATAGATGCCGTATATTCTAGAAGAAGATTGAGTATAGAACCATTCTGGGTAAAGGAAAAGGGGAGGAATTTCCTTAACATTTCCCAATATGTCCCCACCAGCATCTAAATGGGGAGATCCAAGGAGCAATTAACACGCTTTTACCAATAGTCGTTTGACAATCAATGGTTGGATAGACTGGGGACAAGGAATTTTAGATTGCGGACTAGGGGTTGAGTGTTAGTTTTTCTCCCCCTAGTCCCCATATCCCTACCTAATAAGCAGGTCTACCTAACCAATAACTGGATAGCCAATAAATAACTATTCCCAAAACCGAGCCAGCTACTACCTGGACTGGTGTATGCCCAAGTAATTCCTTTAGGCGATCTTGGCTAAAATCTGGTTTTTCATCAAATAATTCATCAATCATTTGATTCAGAATTCGAGCTTGTTTTCCGGCGGCTCGGCGAACTCCAGCAGCATCATACATAACAATGATGGCAAAAATCGTAGCTAAGGCAAAATTAGGAGATGACCAACCAAGGGTTTGCCCAACACCAGCAGCCAGAGCAGTGACTAAAGCTGAGTGGGCGCTAGGCATACCTCCGGTTGCTACTAAAACACGCACATTTAGCTTGCGATTTTTGACAATCTCAATTATGAGCTTTAATCCTTGAGCGATGAAACAAGCTACCAGAGCAACCAGCAGCACCCTGTTGTCTAAGATGTCGCCTATATCCTGCATGGTATTGTGTTTAGGTAAGTAAATAATATTTGCCTAGAAAAGTGGGCGAAAATACGCTAAAAGCTTGTGTCATAAGCTGTTTAAATTTTGAAATTTGAGAACTGGAGGACTATGGTGCTAGTGATTGCGACTAGTAATATAATGAGCGATCGCCTGAAGGGGCAATGCTCTTTCACCATATAGCTCTAATTCCCGACAAGCTGCCTCAACTAGTTGTTGTGCTTTGATGTGGGATTGTTCAATTCCCCAAAGACTTGGGTAGGTTACTTTCTTGGCTTTTTGGTCTTTACCAGCAGTTTTACCTAGTTGCTCTTTGGTAGCAGTAATATCTAGAATATCATCTATAATCTGGAAGGCTAACCCAATATTCTGAGAGTAACGAGTAAGTCTTTGGATATCTTCAGATGATGCCCCAGCTAAAATCCCACCACAGACAACGCAAGCTTCTAATAGGGCTGCTGTTTTGTGGTTATGAATGAAATTCAGGGTTTCTAGGGAAATATCGGATTTACCTTCCGATTCTAAATCTACTACCTGACCACCGACCAAACCAGCAGCTCCTAAGGCTCGTCCGAGACGAGCAACTACCTGCAAGACTTGCTCACGTGATACGCTCGGAAGTGTATTAATTGCTACAGATTCAAAAGCTAGAGCTAGTAGGCCGTCCCCGGCTAAAATCGCAATATCTTCGCCAAAGACCTTATGATTTGTCAGCTTACCGCGACGGTAGTCATCATTATCCATTGCCGGCAGATCGTCGTGAATTAAGGACATGGTGTGTATCATCTCCAATGCACAAGCTGTTGGCATGGCAATTTCGATAGTTCCACCCATCATTTCACACGTAGCCAGGCAGAGAATTGGACGCAGGCGCTTACCCCCTGCTAATAATGAGTAGCGCATTGCCTCATAAATCTTTTCTGGATAAACGACGGGAATTGCCTGATCTAGCGCGGTATCACAGAGTTTTTGTCGCTCTTTGAGATAAGCTACCAGATTAAATTTAGTTTCCTGGGGTGTTTTTTGCAGGTTATCCGTTGCTACCATTCCTCAATTCCTAAAAATTTGGTGTTTTTTTCATATATGCCACAATTTTACGGGTCTTTGGAGCTGAAACACTCATCAATAGCAGTCAGCTTTCCTACTGCTGATAATTTGTTGCCCGCAAATAACTAGAAAATGTATTCTGTAGTAACATCGCAACAGTCATTGGTCCGACACCACCTGGCACTGGGGCGATAAATTCTGCCACCTTAGCAATTGGGGCAAATTGGACATCACCAACTAAACGGCTCTTGCCGCTGACATCAGTCAGGCGATTCATTCCCACATCTACCACAACTGCACCTGGTTTCACCATATCAGCACTAATTAATCCTGGAACACCCACAGCAGCGATGAGGATATCAGCATTCTGGGTAATAACTTTGAGGTTAGGCGATCGCGAATGGGCGATGGTAACGGTAGCATCGGCAGCTAGGAGCATTAAGGCCATTGGTTTACCCACCAAAATACTTCGTCCTACCACTACTGCCTGTTTTCCCTGGATCGGAATTTCATACTCTTGCAACAACCGCATCACACCAGCTGGTGTGCAACTGCGTAATCCAGACTCACCCCGCATTAATCGTCCTAAATTAATTGGGTGTAGTCCATCTGCATCTTTATCAGGGTCAATTTGACTCAGCAGGGTGACAGCATCTAAATGATGAGGTAGGGGTAATTGCACCAGAATGCCATCTACCCGTTGATCATTGTTGAGGGCAGCAATTACCCCTTCTAGTTCCTCTTGACTAGTTTCGGTAGGGAAATGCTGACCCAGGGAGGCAATCCCCAACTTAGCGCAGGCCTGTTCTTTATTGCGGACATAAGTGGCTGAAGCTGGGTTATCACCAACCATTAACACTGCTAGACCTGGAGGTCTGCCAATTTTAGGTTGTAATTCTCTAATCGCCACAGAGATTTCTGTGTAAATTTTGGCGGACAAGGCTTTACCATCAAGCAGTTTAGCTGTTTTAATATCCATGGGGAAGAAAGACAATAGGCAAGAAGATTTGCATTGGTGCTGCTATGTTTATTTTCTCAGATTAGTTGTTGCATTCTTGAAAAGAGAAAGGATTCCCAGGGGATTTTGCTATGCTGTCACCGCTCTGTGCTAGGTGACAGGGATCGATTTTCAACACCGATTCTCCATGTCCTATATTATCTTGATAGCTTGGGGAGAAGAATTTCGGATTTTGGTGTAGGGGGAGATGGGGACAACCAACCCATAGTCACGAATCCAAAATCCCTACTCCCCAGTTAATGCCAACATTTATGCAACAAGCTGAAGAATTTTTTCACGGATTTTTGTCTAACCATAGTGGTGTTACATATCGTCTGGGATTAATATTTTTCCTAATTTTGGGGCTTTGTAGTTGTAGCAGCTTAACACCATCTAGTTTAACTGCTGCTAATATCACCCCAATTCGGGAGATCAAACCCCTACAAGATAATCAGAAGAAGCTTTACATCCAAGGTCATGTGGAAAAGCGAGTGCCGCTGTTGAAGCAGTGGGTGTATCAAATTGATGACTCCACTGGCAAAATCTGGGTGTTAACAGATCGTGGGGATTTACAAGTAGGACAACAGGTAGTATTTAGGGGTAAAGTACACTATCAAAGTATCCCCATAGCTGGACAAGAATTAGGGGATGCCTACCTGGAAGAGAACTAATTTTATGTGGGCTAGGTCGATGGAGCGGAATCGGCCTGTGGCAAAGCTGACTTTTCCCGTTATCTTTTCATTGTGGAGGTTTTGAGGCAGGAGGCAGTCCCAATGAAAATAATTTCACCGCCAAGGATAAAAGAGGTTCCTTCTCTACACCCCTCTTTCAAGTTAGAAGGGAATTCTGATTCCTGCACTGGAGCTACGACCAAAGGGAGTAAGGGTTGAAGCCCCACGCCAAAATCTCTGATTTGGTGTCCTGCAACCAGTGTAAGTCTATTGCCTACAAACCCTTCAGCATGCCCTCTGGAGCCTCCTGCCTTCTTCACGCTCTAGTCTAAGGAATATATATTGGACCATAGCTACAGGAAAGCTAGACAGTATATTTTAAAAAGGTATAGCTTATCTCCGGCATTATTTCCTGAGCAACCCCCATTTGGGATTGAAGATGTCTTGAACTGTTGATTATTTACCTTAATTAATGGCCAAACTCCAACGCATCACCATTGCTCCTACCCAACTCCAACAGGAGCAAATTTTATTAACGTCCCCACAACAACATTATCTAGGGCGAGTACTGCGTTTAGTTGAAGGCGATCGCTTTGTGGCGATGGATGGCAAGGGTAAATGGTGGTTAGCCCAGTTAGCTGGTTCGGACAAGGCACTAGTTTTAGAACCACTCCCAGTAGAAACAGAGTTACCAGCATCTACTACTCTGATGGTAGCTTTACCTAAAGGTAATGGGTTGGATGAAGTAGTACGCTGTTGTACAGAGTTAGGGGTAGGGTGTATCGTCCCCGTACTAAGCGATCGCACTTTAGTGCATCCTAGCTTGCAAAAACTCGAACGCTGGCAGCGAATAGCAGCTGAAGCAGCAGAACAATCAGAACGGGCTATTGTGCCGACAATTTTAGAGCCTGTAGCTTTTAGTGCTGCTATTAAGTCCACACTGGGGACTCACTGTTATTTATGTGAGGCGCGTGGTGAGTATCCCCATTTACAAAGCAGCTTAGAGAGAACCGCTAGGGCGATAGTTATTGCCACAGGTCCCGAAGGGGGGTGGACAGACACAGAAATTGAGATAGCGATCGCCTCTGGGTTCAAACCAGTCTCCCTCGGTCGTCGTATCCTCCGAGCAGTTACAGCCCCAATAGTAGCTTTGACCCTAGTTGCAGCAAGTTATGAAGTATAAATGATCATATATCAATTACTAACTAAATCTCGTCAGCAACCCAGCCCTGAAAGAGAAATCAAGCAAGCTGTGTTGACCAGACCACCTAGCAATAGGTAAATGTTATTTGAGTCACTACACCCTGGGATGCCAAGCTATCCCCCGCTCTGTCGCTAGTGGTTAAACAGTCTTAAGGTCAATCAATTTTGGATGCAAGGATTTTAGATGAGGAGGAACTCTAAACAAACACCTAACACCTGCTCCTAACTAACTCATCACCAATCTAAAATCTAAAATTGGCTGGTCCCAACAAGCTCTGATAACCGGTCATTCGCGAAGCGTGTGCTTTGCACATAGCTCACATTACCCCGAAAGGGAGGCTCTTCGGAGCGAAACCATTATGCGTACAGGGTTGT
>Ga0116227_10013887_pt1 | contig 12492 bp, 6 predicted proteins | sample S1TSphgellanicum_FD_89693 | JGI IMG/M metagenome (GOLD analysis project Ga0116227, IMG submission 89693) | Host-associated microbial communities from peat moss isolated from Minnesota, USA - S1T2_Fb - Sphagnum magellanicum MG | ecosystem: Host-associated > Plants > Peat moss > Unclassified... | reverse complement strand
TTTGAAAAAATGGGAACTCATGAGTAGCTTAGATCGTGAGTTCGGCGCCAAGCTCAAGGACCTCATGATCTGGTAATGCATCCCCATAGACGTCACCTAGAATAATGTGTGAACTCATTCAAGGAAGGAAGGAAGGAAGGAAGGAAGAAAGTCTACAATCAGAAATGCTTTTCTCCAGCTGCGTCTTTGAGAGGGGAAGAGTTGGGAGAGGTGTCGGCGCTCATGATCCCATGCGTTGTTGGAGTGAGAGTATAACAGACCCGACCAGAGTGGAGTCGTCTTGGAGGAAGCTCGCAAACACCTGCTCGCAGTAACATTGTCTGTCAACGACGTCCTCCTTGGGAAGAGAACGAAGAGTGGGTAGTATGCGGTGGAGATCATGGGTGGAGAATTGCAACAAGCAGCGGTCCCATTGAATCAGACTCTCGAACGGTCGCACGTAGTCGTCAGCGATGAGAACTGGAATGGCACCGGCGCTGAGAACTTCCAGAAAACGGTAGGAAGCAGGAGAGCGACCCGCAGGCACAAAGGCGAAAGTGGAGTTGAGAAGATCCACGAAATCGTAGCTATCGTACACCCTTTGATCTTCTTCGCAACCAGTTGCCTTCCACGGTTGCCATCGCACAAGCTTGTCGTTGGTTTCCTGCCGGCAAGTAGTCGCGACTATGACATCCTTCCCGTTGTGCATGCCTCTGAAAGCTTCGCTGCTCCGAAATGCGCCTTCCCGAGACAAGTAGCGAGTTCCTTTGAAGGTGGCGAAATACTTTCTCTGGAAGGGCTTCACGCTCTCGAGTTCCGGCGGTGATTGCTGTTGCAATCGCGGCAGAGGAATGGAGATGTCGAAGCCTCCTCTGTAGGTCGTGTGATGGAGCTCCGTGCCCATGATCGACGCCATTCCGATGCTCTCTGCTGGTGGATTTGTTTCCGACCATCTGTCTGCAAACGTGATGATCACATGGTTCATTCCGTTGTTCCAAAAGGGAAGAGTCTGGGGATGCGGTTTTTGCCACCACCACGCATTCTCGTTGGTTTCAGTGTCCGAGTAGACGAAGAAGAGGCAAGCTTTCTCGGGATCGGAAGTTTGCAATTGAGAATCCGGAAATCCGCGGAAGTACGTGGGTGGGTTCAAGGGCGCTGGGTCATTGTAGCTGTACACCAGAAGCTGCTCCTTGTTACACCGCGAGAAGTTGAAGCAAGTGCCCATGGAGCAGAGCGGGAACTTTGCAGATCGGTGGTGCCACACGAAGAATCCTGTCGGAACAACCATCACCAAAGACTCCATGACGATTACCAACACGAGCACTATGATGAATTTCCGATCGCATGCTGCACAAGAGCTTGACATCCGATTGAACATTCTTGACAAACAAGTCTCACAAAACCTGCCGATATGAGAGGCGTACTGCAACGATAAGGCTCCTACTTTTTCTGCTTGAATGCTAGGAGGAAGTGCAGCTCATAAAACCTCGTCTCCACAACTCAGAATTTGCAAATACCCATATTCTTCTGAAACTGTATTGGTGTCGGTCCAAAACAGGGAATTATCTTCCTGCACAAGTCTTCATCTCCCATTCAATACTCTGGCCAAAGAAAAGGAAAGAATAGAACCCATGCCGATTCTCTTGCGAAGTTCTCGACTTTCAGAGAATTCTCCACAGTCACAACAAAAAAGTCACCCAAAAAAAAAACACAAACAAATCCAGAGATTCATTCATGCAATCCTCGCGCAAAAAACAGAGATCCTTTGAAGTGAGCATACGAGGACAATAGTGACCCGAAGAATTCAATCCACCTGCATGTGTGTGAATCTAAGGCTTTATAGATCACCGAAGCAACCGAAGCTGAAGTGCAAGAAACGAAAGTACGCAATCAGATATCTACACGTGGCATGTACAAATCTCTTAGTAGAATTATGGCGAGTTTTTTTTTTGGGAGTGGGCGCAAAAAATCCACGACGGCGGAACCTCGTTTTTTCTTTGGTACAAAATTTCGCACTGTTGCAAAAGTCTAGTAGACCTCTTGCCACACTCGCAAAGTGAAATATTCAAAGTGAAATCTGAATGTTTCTCGCCAGAAACGCAGGCCCTATGGTAAGGAAGTCGGCAAGGTTAGACACTAGGTTACTGCAGGTCGCCAGGCTATAGCTGGATTCTGAAATTTTTTTACTTACCTACGTCACTTCTAGTCAAACTTGGCTAAATCCTCTTGCGACGATAGCAAATGTGGCAACCTCACAAAATAGGGGGAAAAAAAAAAACACTGTAGCGGGATCTTGAAGCAGATCAAAAGTACACCCAGCTGGTGATCATATGTGTGAGGTAGACAGATTTTTGGCTAGGGATTGGTTTTGGTGAGGAAGGAAGGAAGGGGGGGGCGGGCTCGTGGGAAGTGCAAGTGATGCGCTTGTGCGACAAGGTAGGTGAAACGCAAGTGGTGATCAAATTACTACTTGCGAAGCGTGTGAAGAAGAGTACAATGAAACTGGTGCTCACGTTACTTACGCTGGGCTACCCCAAGTTTTTATTGTAATTGTAATGTTACATTTTTTAGTATATTTTTTGATGTTCGGTTTCAGGTACTTTGTGAAGGTAGTCATCGGTAGGACCGCACGTTCAACATTTCTGTGGTTTTGTTTTACAGGTTACATGCACCGTTCTTTTTTATTGTGCGAAATTTCGCACTGTTGCAAAATTCCAGGAGACTTCTTGCCATAAGTGCGAAGGGAAAACTGAAAAAAGTTGTAGAGTTTTCGCCAGAAAAGCAGGTCCTATGGTAATGAAGTCGCCAGATTTAGACAATAGGTGACAGCAGGTCGCCTGACTAAAGCAGGATACTGAAAATTTTCTATTTCCCTATGTGACTTGTAATCAAACTTGGCTAAATCCTCTAATGGATGATAGCAAATGTGGCAACGTCACAAAATCGAGAAAAATAAACACGGCAGCGAAAACTCGAATCCTTGAAGCATATCAAAAGTACACCCAGCTGGTGATCGTAAGTGTGAGGTAGACGGATTTTTGGCGAGGAATTGGTTTTGGTAATGAAGGGAAGGACAGGGAGGCGAGGAGGCGGGAGGCGCATGGAAAGTCCAAGTGCCGCGCTTGTGCGACTGGTAGGTGAAAGCAAGTCGTGATCAAATTACTACTTGCAAGTTGCAACGCGTGTGAAGAAAAGTGCATTGAAACTGGCGCTCCGTTACGTGTTTAGGCTACGCTACTCAAGTTTTTATTTTATTCTTACATTTTTTTATTCATCTTTTTTGATGTTGGGTCTAACGCACTTTACGAAGGTACTTAACTGTAGTACGGCAAGTTCAACATTTCAGTGTATCCAATCATTGTTTTGTTTGAAGATTCCATGCAGCGGTTTTCTTTTGGTGCCAAATGTCGCACTTGTGGCAAATTTCAGGAGCCTCTTACCACAAGTGCAAAGGGCAAACTGAAAAAAATTGCAAAGTTTTCGCCAAAAGCGCAGGCCTATTGCAATGAAGTTGAGAGATTTAAACAAAAGTTTACAGCAGCAGGTCGGCAGACTGGAGTAGGAATCTGAAAAACATTTACATCCTCCTCTGACTTTTAGCCAAACTTGGCTAAATCCTCCTGTGGATGATAGCAAATGTGGCAACATCACAAAATTGGAAAAAAAGAAAAGAAAAAAAACCACTCATTCCATGCCAGAGTTTTTTTTCCCAATTTTTTCTGAACCACTAGCAAAAATTAGTCTGAATTAACACTAGAAAAAAATTTCCCAAACTTTTTGTTGAGAACACTACAAAATTTGTCAAAAAAAACACTGTTGCAGGCTGTGAACTTTGCATTTTTTTTGTTTTGAAAAGTTTGATTTCGACACAGACAAAGTACTTTTGTGAAAAATGGACCCTACTTTGCCAGATTTCAAGAATTTTAATAAAAATTCATCAGTTTTTTACAGCAGTTTGCAGCAGGTATCCAACATATAAAAGAATTATGAAAACTTTATACTTTCAGGTCTGGTCCATAGCCAAATTTGGCTAAATCTTTTTGAGGACAATTGGCAGTCTGGCTACATTAAAAATTTGAGAAAAAAAACCCCTCATTAGATGTCGAAAATAAAACATTCCAAAATATTCTGAAAGATTCTTTTTTTTCCTTCACCAAATTTTGTTCTTCAAAAACAATTTTTTTTTTTTTGAAAATTAACATTTCTTAAAATAATAAAATTAATGTCCAAGCTGCCAAAGTACTATGGTATTGCAGTCACCCAATTGCAGTGCAGAGGTGGAATCATAAAGAGAGAAAATATTTTAGCTTCACTAATCTAACCCTAGTAAGATTGTCTTGGGATGTGTGAACTCCCCCGTAAACAGGAATATTGGAAATTACAAGGTCACAAAAGATAAACAAGCAGGTCAAGGTGAAATGGCTTTGCCCATTATGTGTGTGGGTATGGCAAATTGGGGTTCTCCTCAAGTCTATGACCAAGCAGAGTGAGGGCTGGGCCGAGCCAGGAGCTCCAAGCCAAACCCTGCATGCCTGCTCCGTGATGTTAACAGCTGTTAGTTCTTGTATGATATATGTTAAATTTATATATCTGGTCTATAATACATATGTTATAGAATTGTGCTAACTGGCTTGGAGCATCTCCATGCTGCTCAGTATGTAACCTGGCAAAAATCTTTCTCACATCTGAGGATTCACTTTCATATATTAGTGATCCTTTGTTTCTTGTGCCTTACACAAGTTGTAGGCGAGGTTACAATACAAGTGCGTTCTCATGAGGGAGGGCCACCCAATGCCATGAGCCTGCTGAGGGTGTTCCTGAACCTCAGGAGAACACACTTGTACAGGAACCTCCCCTTATTTAAACAACTCTCTTTGTATTTCCTTGCTTCTTTCCCATTTTGTAGAAAAGAAATATTTCCATGTGTATGTGAGAATATATAAAAATTGGGGAGCTGCCCCTGCATAACACCCTAGGGTAGGGTTCTTCTGCTGGGGGAGATACCTCAAAATACACATAAAGATAAAAAGGGAGTTGTTAAGGTTTATCAGAAAAACTTGATCCAGTGCCAATTATTTGGAAGCACTTGTTCAATTGTGAATTATTTTGAGCTGCCATTGATCATGTGCTAATGTTTGGGAATTATTCATGTGGAATAACTCAAAAATTTATCACTAAATAGTTCAATCAGTTACTACATTACTTACCACTTATTATTATCGGTGAAGTTTTTTTTTAAGAATTTAAAATTAATTTTTATATGGGCCAGGGGGGGACTTGCTGTATATGCTAGTGTTAGGTGAGTCCAAGTTGCCAAGATATTATCATAATACTTGAATGGATTTGACACATTATTGCAAAATAATTTATTTATTTAAAAATACTATTGGAAAAATCTTAATTTATTTTCCAATGTCTTTGGCATGCATTATAATTTTATTAAAATTTTAGCACAAATGAATGCACACAAATGTATTTTCATCCATTGTGACTTTTAGGTTCAATTCATCATCTATACAACTTAATTCTACATTATCAATGACAAAGATGAGAAATTTTAAGAAAAACTCATCAATTGTAGACCTTGATTTTCACACGCACAAGAGGATGTGCATAGACAACACAACCAAATGAGCATAACTAAGAGTAGGGTTCAACTCAAAGATTTAAAGAATAGGAGGTCCAAACATTATCTTACTTTTAACACATCTTTACTAGTTAAGAAATAGAATCCATGATTGTTTTACAACTTTTTTCGTTCAAAGGAGCAACAAAAAAAAGGTAGCACTTGCAAGCCTTTGTATTTTTCAAGGCAAGAATTTGTCAACTTGGCTATAGTTTTAACCAAGTTGAGAAGGCTTGCATGCAACACAATAGAAACAATTCATATGAATTTTTTTAGACTATGTTTTATGTGAAATCACAAAACTTCCTTTGTGGAGGAAACAACAAGCCAATTAACCAACTATTGCAATGACAATCCTTTGGAAGCTACACAAGACATGGCATGATAATGTAAAGCAAATTGACTAACATGGAAAAAATTTGAAAATCGAATTTAAAATAATATATAATAGACATGCCATAGTTGAAATCCTTGTTCTCTTACAAAAAGGATTCACATGAAATAACTACCTTGCCTATAACCATGGGATTTGCTTTGAGCTTGGTGAGCAACCAAATGATAGCAAATATGTTGTACACATCAAATCACCATCGTGATTGATTTTGTAGCTTCCACAATTGTCATCATGAATTCCTCCTCCTCCGACTGCTAAAGCTTTTAACAAGTTCAAGAAAAGCTCATGGCTAAACTTTAGAAAGATTGTCAAAAGAACATTATGGAAAGATCATGTTGAAAAAGCATTGTGATGACTTTGTTAGGGTTTTAAAACATTTGGCAATGGACACTTGAAAATTTTCAATTTTGGACATTTTTGGCAATAAAATTTTAAGACATTCAAATTTCTTGGAAATAATTTAATTAATGAAAAATCCATTTAAGTATTATAGTACATCAATAATGTATATTATGGGCAATTTCAAATTAAAATTTTCAGAATCTCAATAGTTGGAAAACAAGTTTACAAAATACACCTTTTGTGAATTATTTTGTGCCGAACATCTATCATAGGTGCATTATATGTTGGGACACCAACATACCATTGTTACTTCAAAAAAAATGGTAAAAATATATACAACAATCCCTCTTTTGTTTTGTGTTTGCATGGCTTGTTCTTATTTTTGGTTACACCATTGGAATTTCATGTAGAATCTTAAAATTTAAAAAAGAAAAATTAATTCAAAACTTGGTAGCTATAAATCCAAAATAACATTTTTTTCAACAATTTGGAAAACAAATCATTTATATTGTTACAAAATAGATATCTTGTCAATTCTTTAACATTGAAATATATTTCCAACATTTAAGCTAATTGATGATCCATGTTAACTTTTAAATGTCAAAGAATTCAAAAATACATTGAAAAGTGAACCAAATTGGTCCACCTTGACCTTGAAGAAGTAATTGTATTCAATTTACATTTGAGGAAGAGATTGTGTGTTGGTGTGTAAAACTTCAATGAATTTGGTTATACTAGTGAATCATATTTCAAAATCATAATACCCCACATGTTGTGATTATATTTCACCCTTTACAATTGATGATGCAAAATGAAACTTCGCAAGGAACTTAAACATTTATAAATCACAAGGTGTAAAAGGAAAGGGGTTTTTGTGTTTACTTTTTCAAAAGTGGGAGTGATTTTACATCTATAAAGGGATGAGAACAACAATAATGAGAGTCTTTCCAAGTTTGTGCAAGCTTGTTAGCCTAAAGCTCAATTGTTAATTCAATTAATCCTCATCATTGTTATTAATGTGGGTGTTTTTTAGCATAGTGTTCCATGTTGGGGTGGAGCTTCTAATTGTTTAACTTGGGCCTAGTGATTTTACTAGTAAGGGCACCATAATTTTGAAGGTTGGTAATTTTCAAATTTCTCATTGATGTTTCCTCACTTTGTTTTCTAACTTTCATGTGCACATCAATGTCTTTGTTAACATTGATTTGCTTTTTGTTCTTCCAAGTTTGTCCTTTTCACCATAGAATTACTTATTTTCAAAGTGGTGTTCTTTTGAAGTGTGGCTTATTCTAGTAACTTCAAATGATGATTTTATGTGTGTTTGTCTTCACAAGGAAGGTTTGGTGCAATATACATGGCACAAATGTCATATAAGGAAATGTTTTTAACAATGCCAAAGCTCCCACCACCACCTTAACATTAACAACAATACAACAAAATCACCTTCAAGATGAAGAGGAAACTATGAAGGAGCTACAAAAATGTATTGGAAACCTTGAATGCAAGACCGATCAGTCTTGGTAAGTTCCATACATTCAAACCACAACCAATTAAGAAGGTTTGCTTGAAAGCTACAGTAGGAATCACAAAAAGGTCTAATTTTCAAAGACCACAACTCCATTTTGGAAGTTACATTATAGATGTTAATGGTTCAAAACAAGATCACACATCACAAAAAACATTGTCATTACCAATTTTCTGGGAAATAAGTTGCCATAATTTCGTATTGTAGATTGGTTAGTTGACCATTGACCTTTTTTAATCAACAGATACATGGGGGAGGAATGAGTTTCAAAATGGATGTAAGTAATGTAATGGCTTCTACTACCTATCCTTTACATGTGCTAAGCAACCAATTAATACATCCTCATGTTAACACCCTTCAAGTCCTAGTGGTGTACAACATTATTTAATATACATGGATTCCAACTTTCAACTTAAATGCCCTTAAAAGACTAAAATATCCTATGTGGATCACCTTATGTATGTTACCTTTGGAGTACAAACCCATTAAGGTTACAATTGCTCACCAAATTGGACCTATTTTTGGTTTGATAACATAAAAAAAACAAGCGAAAATTCTAGATTTTGCATTGCAATAAATTCATAAGGAAGATGGATCACCAAGGTTCATATTGTAAACATGGGAAAAATATGGTGGCATAAATCAACATTGATTATGAATAATTTCTAATTTGGTGTAGATTTGTAATAACTTTGAACACTTGGTCAAAGATTATGAGTATTTCAAAGCCAAATGATCTTCGCAAATAGCTTTAGCAAATGCATAAGGTGTTTCTGCAAGATGCAACCATTTCAAGTTGGTGCAAACTTGTGGACCAAAAGACTTCCAACGAATAATGAAAGGTTCATGAAGAAAGGTCCTGCACATCATCAATGCCCACAAACAAAGTCTTGTCACCATAGGAGGAATTAGTAAGCTACACACATAGTTCATTCCCTAGTTCAACAAATCCTTAAGATTGAAATGGTAGATGCCATCAACCTTAAAGACACTACAACTTTCCTATAAAAGGTTCAAAATTTTGATTTGTATTAATTATTATAATCACCAAATTTAATTTAACTAAAGTAAACAAGATGGAATGGTCCCCTAGGAAAACCATTGGCATCAAGGACATTGTTAAAATGGGTAAAGAATTCAACAAAAAGGTTATCAAAATGGAGGTTGTCCTAAATTCCTAAATTTGGCTAATGTAATCCACTACCATAACCCAACAAAAGGAACCCCAAGAGTGAACCAATGGAGGAGAAGGTTGTTCAACTAACAATAAATCATGGTGTTGTTGCTTACTTTCCTTTTAAGGTCTAAACCCAAGGCCCCTAACCTTTACCAAATTCGTGTGCACAATGTAAAACCAAATTTCAAGAAGGATAATCACCAAGGTTTTAAACCTTTAAATTAACTTACATAGAAAGGAAAACAAGGTTGAATTTTTTTTGATGAATACACAACATTAATCATGACCAACATCACTTAGGAGGGTTTTTAAGCCACATTGTTAGGTGCAAATTTAGCGCTCCCTCAACACCTTGTCTTAGGCCATTCCCCCTTACCCCCTTGGAGATTATCAAATATGGGAGTCATAAATTTTTTTGTCCTTTTTGTCTTTTATTTATTTATTCTCTTGTTTGATGTAGATAATTATTTTATTCCTTTTTATAACCACTCCTTTCTCTACACTTTCCCTTGTCTGCTACAGATAATTATCTTATTTTTTTACCATTCCCTTTTTCTTGCATGTAACCAACTACAACCTTAAACTAAGTTAGCTTCATGCAAGCATCCTTAGATTAGAAGCACAACAAATCTTTACCAACAAAACAAATGCCACACCTCCAAGAAGTGGTTACAACATTTAATTTTGGTTCAATCCTCAAGTCTTCCACTCCTTTTTCCTTGTTAAACCTTCACATTGTCCCTACATTACTTTCCTTCATTACGCACTTCTTCCTAACTATTTATATTTCCCAAGTTCTTTACCACATCCCCCAAATAGTCCTCTTCTCTATTCTCCTCTATTGGACAACCTAAGTTTTAGTTTTTCTTACTTTTGCTACACAAAAGGGGAGACCCTTACCTTTGTTCCTAAATTTCACAATAACAACCCAAAACTTCTTCCTCTTTCTACTCCTAGTTTTTCATTTCAATAAAGGTTTGAGTACCTTTTCTTAACTTCCACCAACAACTTCCTAGTCGCCATATTCATGAGTTCCTCCCCCCTCACTTGTGTTGCCCACAACCGTCACCACTTGAAATCTTGTCTCCATTCACCAAGACACATGTTGACTTGACCACACCTTGAGAAGTTGGCTATTTCATGATGTTGTAGCCTCCCACCTTCATTTATCTCACCTTCTCATAATATGCCAAGATCTCTTGCCCCTTACAACTATCATCATTACTTCCTCCTCACAACACCTTCATGCCCCATCATCACTCAAGAAGATGAAAAAAGAATCAACAACAAGTTCAATACTTTTCAGCTCCTTGGAGGCGCCACTAGTATTGTCATGCCCTAACCCTAATTGCTAGAATATTCTAGGAAGCATTTTTCACCCTGTCCATACCCCCTTATCTAAAAAGGTTAACTGGTATTGGACAAGGATAAAAAATTCAACCTTGTCTTAATTTGGCCAACCTACTTCAAACCCCTTTATCTTAACCAAGCCACTTCTTTTCAAGCCCTACTGGGATAAAGACATATGTCTTGATTTAATCCCTTGAGCTAAGGTTAACCCCAAAATTTCCTTAGCTATCCTACCCTTTCTTAAATAAAATTAGGTTAAGCTAATTTGAGCCCAACACACATGACACCCAAGTTAGCTACTTGGCCCCGAACAAAAGACAAGCCTTAAAAGACTTTAATGGCACTAAACAACTAAGGCCTGGAATGGAGAAAAATGGAATTGAAAATTTAGTTAGAAAAAAATGTTTTCGCATAATAACTTTTGCCAAGAAAGAAAATAGCCTTTGTGAGGCAAAAGTTGTTACAAGAGGCAAAAGGGATGATGCCCCCATTTGTTACAAAGAACTCAATATCCAACAATCCCTTTATAATCTTTAGTTTCTCATTAAAAACTTAATGGAAAGACAACATGTGAAAGGACTATGGGGAAAGTTTTTCATCAATCTGATGGTGCATCATGAAATTATGCCTTTTAACATACAATGTGTAGGGTCTAAACCTAAAAGAGGATGTTCATAAACTAAGGTTTAAATATAAGGTTTAACTCCTCGCATAAACACGTGTTTGTATGAACATAAGCTCAAACATGATAAGGTTTCAAGCCAAAGAAGGTGAGTTTGGAAAGGAGTTGGTTGCTAAAATACTTAAATAACATTTGGTTACAAGAATCATCTCAATGAACATGGGGTAAGGTGTGGAGTAACATGCATATTGCTAGATGGTAAATGGGTGAATTTTGTGGTGCAGTATGGAACAACATTCAAGAATAAGACCTCATGGTTAAAATTGGGTGGCCTACTAGGATGAGAAATTTGGATCCTTGATGTGTAATATGTTCCCAATGAGATTTTGAGAGGTGCAAGCTATGGGAGCACCTAAAGGTGATTACCAAAAAAAGATTGTAGGTGGATAATAGGTAGCAACTTCAACATGGTGGAAATTGTAGTGGATATGTTATTTGAATGTGAAAGATTTTCTCAAGAAATGAGAAAGTGGCTTGGGAGGTGTAAAAATTGCTTTAAACATAAAAGAACTATGCACTCCAATGGTAGTTTCAAATTTTCTTCGGACAAAACTAAAGAAAAGGTTGGACCATTGTTTTGCTTGATTAAATCAAATATAACTAATTGTAGTTTAAGACCTAGAAAATGCCATTAAGGCCAACAATTACATCATCTGGGGGATGATGTGAGATCCACCCCATGTCCATGGAAATAGAGTTAAATGGCTCCCTTCCCAAGAAAAGACATTAGAAATGAACATTTGTTTTTTTTACCAAGTGGAAGAACAAGTCGAAGCAATTTGGCAAAGAAAGAAACACAAAGTAACAAAGTTTTACATGACTTTTTATTAAAGGAAATTGACAAAATTTAGGTAGGAAGCTCTCGGCAACAATTAGATAAGAACTTGAAGGTGTGCATGTGAGGTTGCAAAGTAGTGTGCAAGATACATCCTTGTAGCGTGTGGCTAGGGAGTTAAGGGAGAAAGTGAAGGTGTTGGAAGATTTTTGCATATCATTGGGGTTGATTACCACAACATGGTATGTGAGTGAAATCTATTGAAGTTGGAAAATTCTCCAAGGCCATCAAAAAAGGATTGATAATGTTGTTGTACAAGTCTAGGGACAAAAGTGATTTGGGAAATTAACACCCCATTTATTTCTAAATGTGGTGTATAAAGTTTATGCAAAAGTTCTACAACTTCATTCGCAACCACTAATCATGGAGGTGATTGATAGCAACTAGTTGCCTTCCTTCCCTTTAGGTACATATGAAATGTTAGTTACTAGCACATGAAACAATCAATTGGGCAAAACAAACCAAACAAGAGATGATCTTTCTCAAATTGGACTTTGCAAAGGCTTACAACATGGTAACTTGAGACTTCTAGCTTTTTCTTAGCTATGGGTACATTGAGGATGGTTAATGAATTCATTAACA
>Ga0116227_10013884_pt1 | contig 12496 bp, 5 predicted proteins | sample S1TSphgellanicum_FD_89693 | JGI IMG/M metagenome (GOLD analysis project Ga0116227, IMG submission 89693) | Host-associated microbial communities from peat moss isolated from Minnesota, USA - S1T2_Fb - Sphagnum magellanicum MG | ecosystem: Host-associated > Plants > Peat moss > Unclassified... | reverse complement strand
GAGCCTCTCGCGATGCGGAAAACACCAAATTGTTGTTAGACTGAGCGGAATTTCCTCAAACTCATCCGGATCGGATTTGCGTACCAGAAACGCCCGCGCCGTCATCCCCGGCAGCGCGCCCTGCAACAGCGGCTTTTCCGGATGGAGATTTTTGAACGCGTAGGATTCCGCGCCGGTCAGCGGGGGCAAAAACTGGCTGGGCGGCGCCATATTGAAAAACCGCCAGTCGATGTCGCGCGCGAATCCCGGAAAATCATTATTCAACCACGCTTTGTCATGCGTGCCGGCATATTGCAGGCGGGAAGGCGCCATCTGGTCAACCGGCCCATAGCCCGCCGGCGTGCGCAGCGCCGCCGGCCCCAGCGCCGGGTCGCGGATATTCGGCGCCTCAAACACACTGCCGCGCGGGCCGTCCAGCGCGACCATCCCTTTACCCTTGGGATTCTCCGGGAAGGCCGGCCCGCCATAGGCATGCGCCCAATCAATCGGCAGCTGCGTGAACGGTGCCGCCTGCGAGACTTTATCGCCGCTATAACGCCGGTCGCCATACACGTTCAGCGTTTTCGTAACGGCGCCAATCTGAATGCCGCACGGCAAAGCCTCCACCGCTTCGCCCCCCGGAGCGCAGGCACGGGCGGCCGCCAGAAACTCCGCCTGGCGTTTTGGAATGGCCGCATCCAGCGGCTGGTCGTCCGGCAACTCATCCGTCGCCAGCGCCCACATCTCGGTTTCCTTCAGCAGCGCCGGCATTTCGCCGATCGGCAAAAACGCGAGCACCGAAACGCCAAGCCAGAATTGCCGGCGGAATTCAAACGGCCGTGTCAGCAGGCCAAGAGTCTGCGGTTTGATGATTTTCATCTTCGGCCGCTCACGTCTTAACTTCCAGCTCAAGCGAGCTGATCTTGATTCCGCTGCCAACAAACTCCGTCAGCACATCCTTCTGTTTGAATTTATAGGTTTTAACTTCAACATCACCGACATCTAGAACAATACCCGTGTTATAGGACATTGTGATTCCGTCGTTGATCGAGAGATTCATCGGTGAGTTGTACTGCATATTCCACCCCTGGTTAATCTGCACATTGTCTGTGATGCAGTAGGCGAGGTTCAGCAGGAAATTGATCTGAGTGTTCAAACCCATGTTCAGCGTGTCATTTGTCCCCAGCGTCAGCGCGTCGTTTGCCCCGAGAACGACCTGGCTGTTATCGCCATGGACCAGCGTGATGTTCGTATCCGCCTCCGTATAGTTCTGCTGGTCCGCCTTGGTGATGTTATCCCCATGCACAAGCGTGTTGTTGGTGCCAAATACCTCAAGCGACGACGTAACGCTGCTGTTATTGCCGCCGTAATAGGAACCGCCGATTGTGGTATAGCTGTTCTGGTTGACCTGCGTAGCCGCAGACCCATTTACCCAGGTGTTGGAGTTGGCATAGACCCAGGTGTTGTTGTTGCCGAGGGTTAAAAAATTCGAACGGCCCTCGCTGCCGGAATTAATATACGACCCATCGTCAGTCTGGCCATCCTGGGCGTTCGGAAAGGCGTTTGCATCCGTAGTCATTTCCGAATTGTTGGCGCCGATATCCGCCTGGCTGACGCCGTACCAATGGCTATACAACTGCTGCAGGCCGACGCTGTCCTGGAACCCGTCGACCGTAACCTGCGTACCCTGTCCCTGCGTTGGGTCGCTCGCGGACGTGGGATCAGAATAAAACGAATACGGAGTATCCGAGGAAAGCGGGCGCGCGTGATGGCGGGAGGCGAACATGTTGACGGTCTTCGGCGAGGAGAGCGAGACATATTCCTTGCCCGCCTTGCCGTGCATGACAATCTTGTTATCCCCATGGTCACGCTGCACGGTCTTGTTCTTGTCCAGCGGCAGCGGCACCGGCGGCATCATCATTGCATTGGGCACCGTGCCGGTGATCAACGGCCGGTTCGGGTCGCCCTCGATAAACGACACCAGAACCTCATGCCCGACATGCGGAATCACCAGATTGCCATAATACGAGCCTGATCGCGCCTGCGCCACCCGCACCCAGCAGGAACTATGCTCATTTTGGCGCCCGCGCCGGTCCCAATGGAACTGCAACCGCACCCGGCCATACTCATCGCAGTAAATATTATCCCCCGCCGGCCCCACCACCGTCGCGGTCTGCGTGCCGCGAATAAACGGCCTTGGCGTGACCCGTTCGGGCCGAAACTCTGAGCGCGCCGGGATCGCCACATACTCATTGGCGTAGCCATCTTCATCAGTTCCGGCGTTTTCGCGGCCGGACCATTTGGCCCGGTGCCGCACCTCGGTGAGCAGATACGTGTCGTGGCTGTGGTCCGCCGTCTCAACCTGAAAACGCTTGCCGGGGTCGAACCCGGCAAAACTCCCCGTGCCCGAAACGCGCCGGTGCTGCGCCTCCTCCATCTCAATCCGCAGCCTGGTCAGTTGCCTTCCCTCATCAGGGTCATTGAACGCGCCGGGATATTCGTAGATCTCATGGTCCACCATCCGCGGCGTGTCGGAAAGTGTTGGCGTGTCAACCAGCAACTGCTTGGTCGGCGATTCAAAATCATAGTCATTGAGCGTCCATTTGCCGGGCCGGAACGCACTGTCCAGCTCCATGGTCTGCAACTCGCCAAGCTCGCTATGCGGATTAAAATGCAGTTCATAAGGCTCGCATTTGCCGGTCGCCCGGTTGCTGGCGCCGATCACCAGCACATGCCGGCCGGCCTCATGCTCATGCCAGTAAAACAGCCCCAGGTGCTCCATCAGCCGCGAAACAAAATCCAGCGCGGATTCCCGGTATTGCACGCAATATTCCAGCGCCGGATACTCCGCCTCGTTGAAACGGAATTTGAAGTCCCGCAGCCCATGGTCGTCAAAAACCTGCCGGATAATGTCCGGCACATTCATATGCTGAAAAATCCGGCAATCCAGCGTGCAACTTAAAAACCACAGCCGCGGCACCACTTCCAGCAAAAACCGCCGGCCGCCACGCGGCGACCTGCCAATGCCCCGCACCCGCCGCACATGGCCATTGATCGGCCGGTGATTCCCAGCGCCTCCCGCGGTCAGCCAAAGTGTCACCGGCTCACCAACCAGCGATTCCATCTGAGCGCCATGCTGCTTGGTCACCACGCTCACCTCGTAGACAAAACACCGCGAAAGCGCATCCTCCCCATCCAAGCTGGTCAAGACGACTTCGCCATCCTCAAACGGCGTGTCGATCGCCAAAAAATCCTTCAACGAACCAAACTCGTCGGCCCCCAATATTCCCGTACCATCCGCCATCTCAAAAACCCCATCGCGTTAGCTCATTCCGGTACAAAAATTCGCACCATGCCCGGCAACACAGTCCGGCAAAAAATGCTTTCCAGTCATTGCCGGCAAAAACAGTCATATCGTGAAGCCAATTGGTTGCAGGCGAACAACGTGTTTTCAAGTAAAGCGATCTTAAATCTTCTGAATCATACGCGTTATGGGACGATTGGGGAGTTTGCCGCTCCAATCAGATTCCAATTAGCTGTCACAGGCATCGTTTGATTATGCCGTGGGTAGACCCCCGCCGGGCTCACCAAATAAATCAGCCGGTTATAAGGGATCGGCGCCCCATCTTTCGCTGGCGGCGGAAATTGGAAGATTGTTGAGCCGCAAAAGCTTGCCTATGGCCCAAGGCTCGCGCGGTTAAAATCCTTGCGGCCGATGCGCGAGTCGCGATAGATGACAAATGCCGAACCGCGACACCGTCGAATCATCCTTGGCTGCGCCACCGGTAATGGTGCTTGAGCCGCAAGCTCTGCTGGATGCCGCCGCCGATTTCCAAACCCGTGGATTGTTGGACGAAGCGGCGGCGTGCTATCTCAAAGTCATCGTGGCGGCAGCGGACAATGTTCGCGCATGGCTCGGTCTGGCCCAATGCGCCAGGTCGCGCGGAGATACGCTTGCCGCCCTCGCGCATCTTCACGCCGCCACTCTGGCCGCGCCGGCCGATGACTGGCCGCTATTGGAACTGGCCGGCGCCCTGCGGGACTTTGGCCATTCGGCCGAAGCGGCGGTGGCGTTCCACAGAATCATCGCAATCGCGCCAAATAATGTGCACGCGCATCTCGGATTGGGACAAATTGCCCGCGCGCGCGGTGACAGAGGCGGTTCGCTCTCCCATTTTTATGACGCCATGGCCGCCGAGCCGGATAATGTATGGGCCAATCTTGAGGCCGCCGCCGAGCTGAGGGAAGTTGGGCAACTCGACGAAGCCGGAGAAAAATTCAAAAAAGTCATCTCCATCGCACCGGACAGCATCCATGCCCATCTTGGCCTCGGGCATATTGCCCGTTCGCGCGGCGACAGGCAGGAATCCCTTGCCCATTTCAGCGCCGCCGCGGCGCTGGCGCCAGACAACATCTGGGCCAACCTGGAAACAGCGGCCGATCTGAAAGAGCTTGGGCGCCTTGACGAAGCCGCGGCGCATTTCCAAAAAGTCAATTCTCTCGCCCAGGATAACATCCACGCGCATTTCGGCCTGGGGCAAATCGCCCGCGCGCGCGGCGACAAGGCGGCGTCGCTTTCCCATTTTCTGGCCGCCGCGGCGATTGAGCCGGATAACATCTGGGCGAATATCGAGGCGGCTGCCGATCATAAAGACCTCGGACAATTCGATTTGGCGGAGGCCATGTTCCGCAAGGTTCTTTCAATCGAAGCCGATAATCTTCACGCCCGCCTAGGCCTGGGCCATTGCGCGCGCGCCCGCGGCAACCACAAAAACGCCTTGGTTTATTTCGAAGCCGTTACGCGCACAAATCCCGGCCATTCGTCTGGCTGGCTGGACCTTTCGGTTGCGTTCCGCGAGACCGGCAACATCACCGCCGCCCGCCAGACCCTCAACTACCTGTTGGACCGTGATCCCCGCAACCTGCAGGCCATGCTTTGCCTGGGCGAGACCGAGCGCCATGCCGGTCGGCACGCAGCAGCCCTCGCGGCATTTCAGAACGCGCTCGCGCTAGCCCCCGAATCAGCCGGCACACTAACGGAACTTGCCAAGGAGGAGGGATTCCTCGGCCATCTATCAAACGCCCAGGCATTTTTGAGCCAAGCTTTGGCGCTTGACCCGAGACACGTACCGGCCATCCTGGCGCTCGGCGAGCAGGCGATGCTGGCGGCCGATGCCGCGCGCGCTCTGGCGATTTACCGGCGCGCCAGCCAGCAGCAGCCGGAACAACTCTGGTTTCAACTCGGCATTGTCGAAGCGCTAACAGCACTCGGCAAAACCCAACAGGCGCTTGAAAACATCGCCGGAATTCAAACGGAACATGACGAATTGCCCAATGTTTATCTAAAGCAACTCGATCTGCTGCGTCAATCAGGACACTGCTTCGAATCGCTCCGCCTGGCCCGCGAAATGACGGCGCAATTTCCCTACCATTTCTGGCTGCATGTGGAGCGGTTTCATTCCGAGATTTTGCTGGGATCAGCCGCGGAGATTGAAGCCTGTTTGGCGGCTGTCCCGGCCGGGACGGTCAACGAAAAGGCAACGCTGGAACGGTTGCGCGGAAATTTTGCCGAGGCATTCTGGCATATCGAAGACGCTGCCACTCATTACGAAGCAGCCGCATCGCTCAACCCGCAAGATCCCTGGTGCCTGTTCGATCTGGTGCGCGTCAAAATTCTGACGCTGGATTTATCATCCGCCCGACGCGATCTTCTGCGGTTTTGCGACCTTACCGCCCATGTTTCCAGACTTCGTCGCCGGCCGTTGAATATTTCGCAAACTCATTATGGTGAACTGCTGAACGACTACGCGGTCAACCAGGATATGCTCTCCCAACTCACGCTTCTTAAACAATTGGGCGCCCGGCCGCGCGCGATGGTTTTGAAACATATCGTGCGGGACAATCCAAACAGCACCGCGGCCGCCGTGAGTTTGATGCTGGCCTTGCGCCTGTCCGGCGGCTTTGCGCGCCAGGCCATCGTGGCGCCGATAAACCGGATTCCGCAACAAATTATCCAGTTTTGGGATTCGGAATTATTGCCGGAGGATGTGGCGGCGCTTACGCAAAGCTGGCGCGACCATAACCCGGATTACACGATCCGGTTGTTTAATGAAAATACCGCCGCCGCCTTCCTGTCCGCCAAGTTTCCATCACCGGTCCTGCAAGCCTTTGAGCGTGCCAGCGAGCCTGTTCAGAAGGCAGACATATTCCGGCTGGCCTGGCTGGCGTCGGAAGGCGGCATCTACGCCGATGCGGATGACCGTTGCGTTGCACCCGCCGCCACCTTGATTCCGGATGGCGCGGAACTGGTTTTATACCAGGAAGACCATGCAACCTTGTGCAACAACTTTATCGCCGCGGCCCCGAATCATCCAATTTTGACCAGGGCTTTCGCCCTGGCCGTGACGGCCATTAACCGCGGCGATAGCGAAACAGTCTGGTTCTTGACCGGACCGGCCTTGCTGACGCGTGCCTTCGCCCAAGTGCTTGCCGATGACCCCGCCGATAGCATCAATATTCCCGCCGAAATAATCGTGCTGGATCGGCGCGAATTGGCGAATTCGGTCGCCATTCATTGTTCTACCGGCTACAAAAGAACCGGTCAGCACTGGAGCAACCCGTCATTTGCCCGCCGCAATCACGCGGCGGAAGAAATCGCCCTGCCGTAAATCGTCATAGCCCGGTCCATCAGCCTGTTGCTTATGGCCGGCGACACCTGCCGATAGGATTTCGCGCGCGGGTGCGGCATCTCGACAATGTCGCGCGTATCGCCGTACAGCGCCTCATATTCCGCCCAATTATCAAACGCCGTTCGTTCTATATGATTAACGAAAGTCTCGGCGGCGACATTCTCGGCCAGGATAAGCGAATGGTCCGCAAGCTCAACATGATAATAGGTGAACACCTCCGGTACCTCACTTTCCCGCAGGATTGAGACACCATTTACCAGCGCGCCGGCCTGCACAAGAATGCCGTCAATCATAAAGGCGTGTTCCGGCGAAGCCAGCAGGTCGCGCCGTGGTATACCATCTCCCAAAGCGTCCGCCTTGATACGGATCGGCAACACCCGCATCGGCTCGGCAAAGCGGGTCGAGACTGTCTGCTTGCCCAGCCAGGTCATCGGCATCACGCCACCGTCTGCCAAAGTCACCAAATCACCAATTTTAAGCGTCTCTACCGGAACCTCGCCGTCCGGCGTCGCAATCGCGGTTCCCGCCATGAAGCATATCGCGTAAAAATTGCCGCTCTTATTAACAAACTCACTCGTCGTTACGCCGGGCGCCAGCGATACATTGGTCGAGATCGTGGCCATATAACCAACCCAATCGACAAGTTCAAACCCGCCGGCGCTATGGTTTGCAACCAGGGATAGTGTGTCACCCACCGCGGTATGGATCGTATCGCCAAACCCGAGATTTTCGAGCGGTCCCTCGGCGTTGGAATAATACGGAATATCCAGGAAATTGTTCGAGCCGGTGAATAAAATCGCTGTCGTCGGATCGTTGTTTTCCATATTCAGCGTGGAACCGTCGAGTATAATGGTCCCGCTGCCAACAACCGGCGAGTTCGTTGAGAACACGGTATTTTTAAGGTGCAAATCCTGCCCGGCCCCCAGCGTCAAATTCGCGCTGTTGGAAAAACTGCCGCCGCTGATTTCGAAAGTTCCCGTGCCGGCAATCACGAGACCGGTCGACTCGTCGATCGTCGAGCCGGACAATACCAGCGTTTCACCGCCTGCCACGTGAAAGTTACTGTCAATCTGCAGCGTATGGTCTCCGGCAATAGTGACAACGCCCGTGCCCGATAACGAGGCGCCGCCGGAACTGCTCAACAACTGGTTCTGCGTCAACACAACCGTGCTGCCGGTGCCGATGGTGGCGGTTGTATAAACCGGCACCCCGTTCGGGCCCCAGTTCAGCGAATTATTAAAATCATCATTCCCGTGACCGCCCAGCCAATCAGACATCTAAAAATCCTATTTATTTTATAAATTCACCAATTTATAAGACATAAATGACAAAAATATTCTCGACAAGGGAAAATTTGTTAAATTGCCGTCAGGTTTTATAGAGATTGAGTGGCTGGCTTCGTTGAAAGGTGTCCGGCCGCACCGTACCATTGGCGTTGTGGGCGGCGCCGGGCGTTGCCGATGGGCTATTCGGCCGCAAGACGGGGAAGGGTTGTTATGTCTACGATAAAGCGGCCGGGCCGCCTGCCGGATGCGAAGGCCACATGACATTCGGCAATAAATCAATGGGGCGCGACGTCGCGGCGCGGTTGATCGAGGCGCTGAACGGCATTTTTGAGAACACCGCCGGCAAGCTCGCGCATCTCTGCGCGGTGGATGGTGTGCTTGAACCGCGCCACTTGGACATCTGGCAGCCGGCAAGCTACGAGCTGGCATGGGCGAGTGCTGACTTGCTCGCTGCAAAAACCTTGCTGGCGCAGCCGCCGGAAGAATTGGACGATGTTCACGCCCGCATCGCGCTGGTCTTTGTGGTTGACGCGATCCAATCGATTGCCGGCCGGCTCGAAAGCATTGGCCTGGAAGTTGGCGCCGATCTAACGGCGCTGCACGGGATTGTCACCGGCGGCGATTTTGCCGCCCTTCGGCAAGACGTCGTAAGCGGCGCCGCGCTGGCGGAAACCGGCCGTCTTGTCGCGGGAAGCGATCGGGAGATCGGGCAGGTCGCGCTGGGCGATGAGTTAAGCCTGGTTCGCGACCAGTTCCGCCGGTTCGCCGCCACAATCGTGCAGCCGTTGGCGGCGGCGATTCACAGGAAAGACCTCTCCGTTCCGGAAACTTTGTTGCAGCCTTTGCGTGAAATGGGCGTGTTTGGCCTCTCCATCCCCGAGCATTATGGCGGCAGCGCGCCTGATGACCGGGATGACGATCTGACAATGATTGTCGTCACCGAGGCACTGTCCGAGGCGTCGCTTGCCGCCGCCGGCAGTTTGATTACGCGCCCGGAAATTTTAAGCCGGGCGATCTTAAGCGGCGGCACCGACACCCAGAAAGCCAATTTTCTGCCGCGGATTGCGGCGGGCGCTCCGCTTTGCGCCATCGCAATCACGGAGCCGGATTTTGGCTCCGATGTTGCAAGCCTGTCCTTGCGCGCCACGCGCGCCAATGGCGGCTGGCTGCTGAACGGGGCAAAAACCTGGTGCACCTTTGCGGGCAAGGCAGGGCTGCTGATGGTGGTGGCGCGGACCAACCCGGACAAATCGGCCGGCCACAGGGGCTTGAGCGTGTTTCTGGTTGAAAAACCTTCTTACGACGGTCACGAATTCGCGTACCGGCAAGAAGCGGGCGGCCGGCTGAACGGCAAGGCCATCCCCACCATCGGCTATCGCGGGATGCACTCATTCGATCTCGCGTTCGAGGATTTGTTTGTGCCGGATGACAATTTGCTTGGAGGCGCCGCGGGGATGGGCAAAGGATTCTACCTGACGATGGCGGGCATGGTTGGCGGCCGCATGCAAACCGCTGCGCGCGCCTCCGGCGTGATGCGGGCGGCACTTATGGCCGCGATTCAATATGCCGGCGACCGTAACGTGTTCGGTGCGCCATTGCGCGACTATCCGCTGACCAGGGTGAAAATCGCCCGCATGGCCGCCCGCTACAACGCCTGCCGCCAACTGACCTACGAGGTTGGACGGCGGCTGAATGCAGGTGGCGGGCGGATGGAAGCAAGTCTCGTAAAACTGCTGGCCTGCCGCTCGGCGGAGTTGATCACGCGCGAGGCGCTGCAAATCCATGGCGGCATGGGCTATGCGGAAGAAATGCCGGTCAGCCGCTACTTCGTCGATGCGCGTGTGCTCTCCATCTTTGAAGGTGCGGAGGAAACCCTAGCGCTGAAAGTCATCGCCCGCACGATTCTGGAGTCGGCACTTGGATAACGGCATTCTCTCAGGGATGCGCCTGGTCGAGGTTTCCGCCTTTGTCGCGGCACCTTTGGGCGGCATGACGCTCGCGCAGATGGGTGCCGATGTGATTCGAATTGACGCGATCGGCGGCGGGCTTGATTATCGCCGCTGGCCGGTCACCGCGGATAATGTGAGTCTCTTCTGGTGCGGGCTGAACAAATCCAAACGTTCCGTCGCGCTGGATATTGCATCGCCCGAGGGCCGCGAACTGGCGGTCGAAATCTTCTGCGCCCCAGGCGAGGACGCCGGCATGTTGCTGACGAATTTCCCGCCGCGCGGCTGGCTGGAATACGAAACTTTGCGGAAAAAACGCGGCGATCTGATCCAGTTGACGATCCAAGGCGACCGGCATGGCGGCTCGGCCGTCGATTATACGGTGAATGCCAAAATGGGGCTTCCCTTTCTAACCGGCCCCGAAACTGGCGACATCGTCAATCACGTCCTCCCGGCCTGGGACCTTGTGACCGGCCAGATGGCGGCCAATGGTCTGCTCGCCGCCGAGCGATACCGGCGGCGCACCGGCAAAGGCCAACATGTCAAGCTTGCCCTGGAAGACGTCGCACTCGCGATGATGGGCCATCTCGGATTTATTGCCGAGGCGCAACATGGCGTGCGGCGCGAACGCGCGGGAAATTATCTATACGGCGCGTTTGGCCGGGATTTCCGTCTTGGCGACGGCGAACGGATTATGATTATCGGCCTGACTGCGAAGCAATGGCAGTCACTTTGCACGGCAACCGGGTTAAGTGAACCTTTGGATAGCCTGGCGTCGCGTCTTGGTCTCGATTTTCAACAAGAAGGGCATCGCTTCCAGGCCCGCAAGGAAATTGCCGCTCTTTTCGAAACCTGGTGCGCGGGGCAAAAATTGAGCGATGTGCGGCGCCTGTTCGACCAGCACGGCGTGTGCTGGAACCGCTACCAGACGGTGGCCGAACTGGTGGACAGGGACCCTGATTGTTCGGAGCAGAATCCGATGTTTACAATGCTGGACCAGCAAGGCGCCGGCGCGCTGCTGACCGCCGGACTGCCCTTGGAATTCTCGGATATTGATCGCCTACCGGCAGCGCCGGCGCCGATGCTGGGGCAACATACGGAGGAAGTGCTTCACGAACTGCTCGGCATCAACGCGGCCACGTTCGGCAAGCTGCACGACCGCGGCATTGTCGGCACCGCTTCGCCGCGCGGATAGCCGACAATATAACATCGTCCGTTTATATTGACCGACGCGTCGGACTGAATATAATATTTTCAAGGGCGCCGGGGTTGGCGCGGGGGAAACCAATGCCAGGCTATAGCGCGCCACTGCGGGATATGCGGTTTGTCTTGTACGATCTGCTGCATGCCGATCAAAAGCTGCGCGCCTTGCCGGGCCAGGCGGGGATTGACCAGGCGCTGATCGACCAGACGCTGGCAGCCGCCGCCCGCTTTGCCGAGGAGCGGCTGGCGGGGATGAACGCGATTGGCGATGCACAAGGCTGCACGCTGACCGCCGAAGGCGTACGCACGCCAGACGGCTACAAGGTTGCCTATAATGATTACGCGCAGGCCGGCTGGCCCTCACTGGCCTGCGCGGAAGAGCACGGCGGCCAAGGACTGCCAAAAATCCTTCGAACCGCCGTCGATGAAATTGTCGCGTCCGCGAATCTCGGCTGGGCAATGGGCTTTGCCGTCGTGAACGGCGTCTATACGATCATCGCGCGTCACGCCGCCCCAGAATTGCAGCAGGTCTATCTCCCGAAACTGGTTTCCGGCGAATGGCTGGCCTCGATGTGCCTGACCGAACCGCATTGCGGCACCGACCTTGGCCTGCTGCGCACCCGTGCAGCTCCGGATGCGGATGGCAGCTACCGAATCAACGGCTCAAAAATCTTCATCACCGGCGGTGACCAGGATTGGACGCCCAACATCGTGCATCTGGTGCTGGCCCGGCTGCCAGGTGCGCCCGCCGGCAACAAGGGTATTTCGCTGTTTCTGGTGCCGAAATATCTGCCCCACGGCGATGGCCTGGCGAATGCGCGCAACGGCGTCACGGCCGTGGGCGTTGAACACAAAATGGGCCTGCGCGCCAGCGCCACCTGCGCAATGAATTTTGAAGACGCAAAAGGCTGGCTGGTGGGCGAGCCAAACCGCGGGCTGGCGGCGATGTTCCTGCTAATGAACGATGCGCGGCTTGGTGTCGGCGTGCAATCCGTCGGCCTTGCCGAGCGCGGCTATCAGGCGGCCGTCGCCTATGCGCGCGACCGCCTGCAGATGCGCGCCGGCGCGCCCGCCCGCCGGCCGGACTTACCGGCGGACCCCATAATTCTCCACGCCGATGTGCGGCGCATGCTGCTGACCCAGAAGGCGCATATCGAAGGCGGCCGCATGTTGAATTTCTGGCTGGCACTCTGCATCGACCAGGAACATGCCCATCCCGACGAAGCCACCCGCCAGCAGGCCGCGGATCTCCTGGCCCTGCTGACCCCGATCGCGAAAGCTTTTCTCTCAGACAACAGTTTTATCGATACCAACCTCGCTTTGCAGGTTCATGGCGGCCACGGCTATCTGACCGGCCAAGGTGTGGAGCAACTGGTACGCGATGTGCGCGTCG